>Ga0208966_1000465_pt1 | contig 12822 bp, 9 predicted proteins | sample GreLakmeHU45MSRF_FD_187701 | JGI IMG/M metagenome (GOLD analysis project Ga0208966, IMG submission 187701) | Freshwater lentic microbial communities from great Laurentian Lakes, MI, USA - Great Lakes metaG HU45MSRF (SPAdes) | ecosystem: Environmental > Aquatic > Freshwater > Lake | place: Great...
GTGGATTCTGTCCAGGCGTCTTTAAAGTATTTCGCCCGATACTGAAGCAGGCGTTTGGTTTGGAAGAGACTCCATGCCAATTCTTTCTCATAGAGAGCTTGAAAAGAGAGCGCTGTGGGTTTTTCATAGGATATAAAGAGCAACTGGTAGTAGAGGGCCCAGAACTCCACAATGGCCTCTGTGGGTTGCATGTCCGACGAGCGATCAACGGCGAGGGCGTTATAGAGACGATTTAATTGGGTAGGGCTCCATGCCGTATGCACACGGGTATTATGCATTATTTCGTGTAACATTACTTTAGGGTATTCCTCATAACGATATATATATATGGTGTGATTGGCAATATATGTATAGCCACCATTGATATGAATGGCATCCACGGTTTCACCGGCTTTCGGAAAGAGACGCTTTAGAGAGATGGGGATAAACCATATACGTATGGGTTCTTTTAACTGATAGATGGCGCGCAGAGTTATCAGGCGCTTGAACACTTTGAGGATATGTTTGTAAGAGAGGATAGGGGAGGGCAAGATATTCAGAGTAAGGCTCTGATAGGTCAGTTGTTTGTAGCTATCTTTTTTCAACAGCTGTGTTAATTCTTCTAAAATAAATTTTTTATCCTGTAATTCATTATATATTTCATTGTAGAGCGCAGGCGTCAGGGGATGTGTGCTATATTTAATAGATACATCACTCCCCGGGTAATGAGCCGTAATTAAATCCATACGTCTGTTTATGATTTAAACGATTTTATTTTTATTTTATATCAATTGCATGAAGAACCCATGTAGCTTGAGTCAATAGGTGAAAGACCATATGCCAATGATTATGATAGGGTTGTTGGGAATCACATGATTTATAATAAAATACATAGAGGCTACTGGCGGCGCCTGAAAAAATTAGATAATCGTAGCCACGGCGGTTTTGCATACATTTCATAATACTAAGCACACTATATATCCCACCAATGGTGTGTGCATAACACATATCTATCAATTTAAAAAGGGGGCGCTGTGTGCCATGATACAGTAGGCTGGTCAGGGTCAATACCCCGCAGGAGTGTGCCATACGTCGTTTATGATTAAAGAACGCTACAATAGATGGCACAATAAATCCGGCACTGGTAATCACCAATCCCCAGAAAGGCATCTCTATATTATCAAAGAAGATACCTTTATTTCTTTAATGTGTGTAGGATATATGGTACCCCAAAACCAAAAACACAAAAAATCAAAATTTCTGGGTGAAGGCAGTTATGGTTGCGTGGTTCAACCACGGGTTCCATGCAATAAAGATGTTGAGATTTATCAATCTAATAAGGCGAATGAAAAGGGGGCCATCAGTAAGCTTTTTAAATACGATGGAGACGATTTTAAATTAGAAACAGCGCTGGCGAGAAAAATGAGCACCTGGGATAGACAGGGAGATTATTTTATATTGCCTTATAAAAGCTGTTATATAAAACCGGCTGAACTTAAGAATAATCCAGCGGTAAAGGAATGTGGTGACTTTAACCCGACGATGAAATATATACCTCAATTGGTGTTACCCTATGGCGGAGAGGAATTAGTCAAATATCTAGATAACTATCAAAAGAAATTCCCTATCACCCACTGGATCCTATTGCTAAAAAATCTATTGGAAGGCATTAAGATGCTGATTAAAAACAAGGTCATCCATCAAGACTTACATACGGGAAATGTCTTATATAATCCGGCCGATGATAAATTACGCCTCATTGATTTTGGTTTATCGATTGATTTTGACGCTATTTATAATACAACACTAAACCCACGTATCACTCATACGTATCATGCCTATCCACCGGAATATATGTTTAGCAAATTATATCTCACGCATATGGATCTATCCTTTGATGATATTATGAGGAAATGGAAAAATGAGGTCATTTGTGAGAACCCTTACGGGGCAGAGTGTTATAAATACTATGATTTATATATCGCCTCACAAGACCTACAAGATAATTTAAAGAGTGTGTATGATTGGTATCGGATTAATCCGGCGAAATGGTTTAACGATGTGCAGAATTATAAAGACCGCATTGATTTATATTCGGTAGGAATGATTTGTATAGATATACATGGTTTCTTAGATATATCCATGCTGACTGCAAAACAATACGATGCTTATATTAAGCTGATTCGCGGTTTAATTCTACCCGATGTGCGTATTCGTCTGGATATTCATACAGCATTAGAGCACTATGAGAAATTGGTGCGTCTAATTTCTAGGGGCTAGGGCTTGTCGCGGGCGGCGTCTTTTTAACGAGCTTCTGAGTATATAGCTTAATACCATTGTATGATTTTAAGACAATGAAGAAGGCAAGTAGGGTGAATGTGATCAGGAATTTCGCCCATCCCCAGACGACACACGGGTAGATACCCGCCACGCATTCTTGATCAATAAGAATGAGGAAATAAACGACAAAGCTTATGGCATATACAAGAACTGAGAGTGGTTGAAAGGATTGTAGAAGACTGTCAAATATAATACTGGCGACGACTGAGAGAAGGACCAATAGAATCAGGATTTTCGTTGTAATATGCATGATACTATTCATTAAGAAAAGAATAATGTCTTAGATTTTCTTTGCCTTGGTGTGGGCGATTCCACATCGTCATACATTGTTTCACTCACGGCAATATCAGTAGGTTCTACATCTGAGCTACCATGGTCTTGTTTGGTAATAGTAATCTGCGCGGCATCAAAGCTGGGATGCACGAAGCGCATGTTCTTTAGAATCTTGGGTGCCAAATCCCATACTTTATCGTATTGAGAATAGCATTCGCGTAAGAAAGTAATGCCTCTGGAAATCCGGTCTTCTACAGGTAGCGCTAATTCCACATCAATGCATTCTTTTAGTTTTTGGAAACCAATACAGGCTTGAATGGCTCCCGACATGATTTCACCAATTTTCATATACGATTCAATGGCATTGAGTAGCGCAATAAATAAAGAAGATATACCAACCCCAATAGAAACGAAATTGCTATACTGTGGTGGAAAATTGGAAGCGCCAAAAGAGATAATACCTGTCACGGAAGATATAATAATGGAAGGAATCTTAAATTTAGCTTGTCTCTCTTTATAAATATCATGGTATCTCTTAAACTTACAACTTAGCTCTTGACATAGTTTTGATAAATCCTTTAAATAGACTTCCTCTTCTGGAAGCCAACGAATGTCCATGTATCCCCAACTAATATAATAAAATATATTTAAGCATATAAACACATACACTATAACGCATAAATGATTGGTATTCATATTGAAGCCGGGTTCTGTAATAGAGTGTTTAAAATGGTGTTTGGATATGTATTTTCTAAAAAATATGGTATTCCCTTTCGGTTTGAAGGGTGGGAACGTCATAGTCATCATACCACTCAGGTATATGAATGGCTAGTCTCACGGTTTATGGAGAGTGCGCTCTATCATAAAGAGCCTGTTACTTATAAAGCGGTATGGAATGAACCATCCAATAGATTTATAGATTATATAGATTTTGAAAAGGAAGGGACACTTGTGACAAATGGAGGCACATCCCCTGAAAAGGGGCTATTGCATGTAGCTACAACTGAACCGGTTCTTATGCTTGGTTTCTTTCAGAATGAGAGATATATAAAAGAATATAGAAAAGATATATTAGTTCTACTAAGAGAACCAGAGTATATAACAGAGCGTATCGCGGTTGAGAAGGAGAAATATGAGGCGCTACAGAGTAGCTATTTCCTACATATTCGTCTAGGGGATTATTTGTCAATGGAAAAACACTTTGTAGATCTATCGGCCTATTACGAAACGTGTATTCGTGACATCGCTGCACGTGACCCTGGTGCAACCATTGTCCTATTTTCTAATCAGCCTCAGTTGATACATAAGGTATATCCCAATGTATATCAATTATTAAAAGACCAGGGGCTATCTTATAGGGTCGTGGATGAGACAGACGAGATTGTAGGGTTTTATTTAATGGTGCGTTGTGCGAAAGGTGGTATCTGTAGCAATTCCACCTATGGCTGGTGGGCGAGTTGGTTAAACACCAATGAAGCAAAAAGAGTCTATATGCCGTCGCAATGGATTAACATGGATGTGGTAGGCAATCCTTACCCTGATTATGCCACGGTTGTTAAAGTATAAGTATAAGTATAAAAATTGAGTCTATATTATTCTGGTCAGTATATAGCTTAGCGTGTGGCGTAGCGTAGAGTCATGAATTATTACCCCAAGCCGATGAGGAAAGGAGGGTCGGTAGCGCCGCAGAGCCAACCCCATTACTCGGTCATATCGCGTGCCCATCATTTTCTTTCGTCACCCATTCGCTCTATTGAATTGGATATCTATAATAAAACCCTACCAAAGTCCCTTTATTATCCTCCGACCATGCTCTATACCTTTGATAAACGCTATGTGGCAGAAGACTTTTATCTAGATGTCTATAGAATGGGTGCCACACGCTTTCCCAGGTTAGAAACAACGTCTGTAAAAATTACCACCGGACATGTCTGGTTAAATGTCTGTCAAGACCTCCGACGCAATATCATAGAGGAAGAATGCGAAATCATTGAAGGCACCTTTGAAGACACGATTGAGCTGGCGAAAAGATTAAAAAGTAATGTCTTCATTATTCATAAATATCATTGTGAATATGCAAAAATTAAGCTACTGGGTTCTTTTTTACCGATTATACAATCCTATAATTTAATCCACCCACCTGGGATCGAACCAGGGACACACAGATGACTTCTTCTAACGATTACAGTCTGTTGCTCTTCCAACTGAGCTATGGGTGGGCGCCAAGCAGGAGTTCGTCCCAGGAAGGATTTGAACCTCCGATCTATCGGTTAACAGCCGATCGCCTTAACCACTTGGCCACTGGGACTCCTAACAATATATTAGTAGCTTATCTTTAAATGAATATGTGCGCGTTTATTTTCCAATGTATTGAATCATACCCTTTGTCCATTCACTCATTTCTGCGGCAGTTCTATGTTCAAAATCAATGGCATGATTTTTTAGATACGCAATGAGTTTCTTCTTTTGGACGGGCGTCAAGCGTTTCTCACACTCCATGGTATACATATAGGCACATGCAAATGCTTCATTATAGTTCTTCTTAATAGAGCATTTTTTATCTACATATTCAATACACTTTGCTATATCCACCTTAACGCCTTTGCCACTGACACTGCCACCTGCGAGACCAAAACCTTGTGTCTCATAAATGGCGTAAGTAATTTTTCGCATGAGTTCCTCCTCCCAGTGGGTATCCACCCAGCGGCCATTTACCTTACGCTGATTATAGGTCGGTAGATCTAAATATTTAAAGCAGGTGTGACTGATAGGAAAGGTGTTGTTTAAACGTTGCTTATCCGCATCGCTTGTAGCGTTGGAAGGATCATTGTTAATAAAATGTATCTCATGCACCACGTTCGGATTTATACTACGACTTCCTGTCCAAAAGTAGATTAAATGTGGGAGAAAGCTATTGTAATAGACATCTTTGCGCTGTGTTTCATTTTTAGGAATCTTATCCTTGGTCAAGAAGATATCGTAGGGTATCTTTGTTTTTAATTCATGGGGTTTACGCAACAGTGTTGAAAACCATTTAATGATCTTTTTCTGAAGCTCATTCTCTCTCGTAGCCACGGCTTTTTCTGATTCAGTCATTTCATCCTCAATTTCAGAATAAATTACATGCATATTCTTTTTCTTAAAGATTTCATCTACATGTGCCTTTTGAATACCGCCTCTATTCAGAGCGGAATCCATGATGTTGATTGCAATTTGCTCGTCACTGAACACACCACGGAAATTAATGAGAAAACCCTTCTTGAACTGGTATAAGAGGCGCCGATAGATTTCACGATAACTTTTATATTGCGCTCTTTTCTCAGGGGTAAAGTCATGTATATTATTCATGTTAATTGTATTTAACACATATAGGCCTGTGCGGTTAATAAATTCTACCACGTTCTCTTTGGTGACGGCCTTGTTTTTCTTATCCTCTAAAAGCGGGTATTGGTCATTAAATTCTAGATAGGTATATTCTAGCGAATCCGGGTCTTCCTTTAATAAGTTGATTAACGGACCCGCTCTGGAAGGCATATCCATTAAGAAATAGAGACCGAATGATTTCTGATCCATATTGGATGCCTCTTGAGCACCATTGTATAAATAGGACATCGTATAATAACTAAGTTTCACTGGAAGTTCAATACCCATCAAAAAGCACCTTGAGAATAGTCCGCCAATAAATTCTACGAAGCGATACTTATCCTCCAGACGAAATTGCCCCTCTTTAACCTCTATAAATCCATTTAGCGCTTGGATAAATTCAGACGAACACTTATAAGAGTGATTTAATTGGTATCTGGAACCACCTTCCTCTGTGGGAATAAATACGTTTGTATAAGCGGGATTAACCAATTGATCCAAACAGGTCTGTAGTAAATCGGTTTGAACGCCTACAAAATGTCCTGGTTCTCCATTAAAAGTTACATCAAAGTAGCTCATCCAAAAGGCCGCCGCCGGTTTCTTCTCTATTACACACCAGACATACCATATTCTAAAAAAATCCGCCAAGGAGTTCTTACGTTCAATGACACATTTAATATAATGCTCATTCTTATCCTCCCATGCAAACCCTGGTGTGTAATAAGGATATTCCTCTTTAATGGTTGCAACCAAATCATTCCGCAGCTGATTTACCAATGGACATTTATCTCTTTTTAGGAGCGAACATTTATCCACAAGATACGTTGAAAAGGGTGAATAGTTGGAATGCATACCCACGGTAATCATTTCACATTGAGTTTCTCTCTCTTTCTCATTTACCTTCGTTGAATCCATGTAAAAGGTCACTTTTGTGGTAATAAAGAGCCATAGATACTGATATAGCTCTCGTGAGGATTTTTCGTTCGTTACATATGCGTTTAATAACCTTATCATTTCCGCTTGCGGATTGGGAAAATTAAATTGCTTTTCCAAACCAAATGAGGCGACTAGTTTTCGTTTGATTTCTATAATAAGCGCATTCATTTCACTCGGTGTATATGGTTGTAAATTTTGTTGTCTTTCACCGATATATACGGCATTACGCAGACGATATAACATATAGATTTGTAACGCATCAAGATATACACTCATGTAATCGTTTGTGGAACGAAAACGATACCCTAATTGTTGGGGGTATGTAACGCGCCATGTTTGGATGCCTGAGTAAATAGACTGAACATAGCGCGCATTTAACTTGGAGGGGTCTAACTCTATAGATATAATCTTTTGAATAAGTTGCATTAGCACTTGCATCACAAGGGTGAGATTTACTGTGAGCGTTTTTTCTAGGGGTATTTTTTCCCATTCTTTGGTGATGGCATTGTTGGCGAGAAATATATCATGACGTAGGTCATAACTAATAAGTTGGCCTGTCTTTATTTTGTAAGGCTTATACATTTCTAACGTAGATTTTATAGGGGAGAACACTGGTAGCACATTCACGGGTGCCATCTCTTGGGGCGTGGTGGCTCTTCTCCGAATGGGTGGAGGCCGGGTGGTAGGCGGCGCTGGCGCTACTGTGCCCGGTATGCGCTTGTCAATATAATCATTAAATATTGTCAAAATGGCTGGACGTTCTCTAAAATACTCGGCAAACGCGGTTTTAATCGTATCGCTAGGGATACTTTCAATGTCCTGGCCTGGATATAAATGTGCCATCAGTTGTAAGAAACACACTTCGGTATAACGTTTTAGGTAGGAGGCGGACATGTTTAAATCTGGATTACGAGGATTGGTAGAGGGATCATTGAACCAACTCATACATTGAGACTCAAACCCAATATTCTCTGGATTCGGTGGCCTCCCAGGGGTTGTCCGTCTTTGCGCCATATAAACATATAATAGATAAAAAAGATTTATGGAGAAAGCTAGCTGGGCAGATATTCTGAACGGCACGTGTAAGGTAATTAATTTAAATAGAAACCCAGAGCGATGGGATGCCGTGCAAAATACATTGCGGGGCGCAGGTTTCACCAATATAGAAAGGGTCGCTGCTGTAGATGCAAAAAATAGCAATGAGCTACAAGAAGCGTGGGCGCTTTTTGGTAACCCGAAATTCTCTGATTGGGATCAAGAATTCGTGTCCTACCCTGGCAAGCAAGGATGTTTTCTTTCGCATATGAAGATTTGGAAGCAGATTTTGGATGAAAAGCTACCTTGGGTGACAGTGCTTGAAGACGATGTTATCTTTCATCAAAAATGGTCCGAACTCGCGCCTCAGTATTTTGAGATTACTCCCAAACATTTTGATGTTTTATATCTGGGGGCCCAATTTGAATTCCCGAGCAAATTTCATGTGGATTGTGGGCCGGTCTTTTGCACGCACGCCATGATTGTGACCTATGAAGGCGCTAAAAAACTATACGATATGTGTCTGGAGTGTGCGAAGGGCGTTTATACCATTGATTGCATGATCATAGATAAAATGAAATATCAGTTATTCTCTGGCGATAAAAGCAACCCACTGCATTGGTTTGTGTGGAATGGTCAAATGTATCCAACGGAGCAGATACATATGCCAAAAGGCTGGACAAAGCGTAATAGTGGTCTGGTATTTCAAGACGAAGCCTTTGGATCAGAAGTGCGGCCGTGGTAGCGCTAAATGGAAGATTTAGCTGTGGTAACGCTAAATGGAAGATTTAGCTGGTGGCGCTGCCCGCTTGTAAATCTAATACTACCCACCAGAGTGTAACGGGACGCTCTTCCATGGGTTTAAATGTGAATTTGGGGTCACTGTAAAAGTGTAGGTTTCCGTCAAACATCCACATCCATAATCCACATACATCGTAATACCACATATACCATGCAAATGGATAAATGATACCTAATGCCATTAGACTGAGAGCCGTTTTGGAAATAAAACTGGCAGGATTACCGAAGTGATTTTTGTTTAACATGGTTGCCAAATAATAATCTTTGGTGGCATCTCTTGTATAGAGCACTTTGTATCCAGCTTCTAAACCAGAACTTGTCACATCATATCCCTCTTTATTTAGGCGATATTGACCTCCATAGGTTCTATCTAATACATACGCTTCATGACTATACATAAACGCTTCATTAATATGTATTTCAGAATAGAATATACGCTTTTTAGGAGCGTCTGTCTTGAAATACTGTTTTACCATTTCTAACATTTCTGTAAGCGCATCTCGTTTTTTTTCATACGAACTCATCATATGATGTGGACCATAGCAGATGTGCTCACTACTACCAAGCCAAATAATATGGTCGTATTTATTAACAAAATCGGGATTAAATTTTTGGAAATCCCATCGCACCGCTTGGATCCCTACTGCTTTCGCCATTTCAACTTGTTCGGAAGAAAGTGAAACACCTGTCATTTCTATACCTATTTTCTTACAATATCTTTCAAACATACCCATACCACAACCCATATCAAGGATTTTATCACCCTTTTTGGCACCTAATAATTCTATTATTTTATCAAACTTATACTCTTCTGCTTGTTTGGGGGAAATAGTATAATCGTCATTCGGATAATAACCCTCGCTATAATTTGGTTCAATATACCCATCATCTTTTTGGTTAGGATTATAAGAACCAGTATTCAATGCAGCTAGATCATATAATATCTCCGTCCGGCTCTCCGCTGTAAAGAGATCTAATCCAGAGAATATATAGATCAGCTCATTGACAATAAATACAAAATAAGGTGTTACCATAAACCATTGGTTTTGATAAATATATGTGCAAATAATACTATACGTCCATAAAAAGATAAATATAAAAACCGTTGTATTAATGCGCATATTTTTACTTTACCTTTATATTTTTATTATTTCTTAGGTGCAGGCAGCAGAGATTCCACATAGGCGATGTTCATAGGCGGCAAGACAGGAGTGCATTCCCAGAGATGTGTCTTCATAAAGGTTTGCATGGGGTATTCCGTTGGATAGAGGTATTGGAGCCGCGCGTCGCCAAGCAGTAGGTCTTTTACTTTCGGCGGAACACAATGCGCCGACTCTTTTGGTAGGATAGAGAGCAGCTGGGCGGCGCTGGAGGTAAAATAGACGGCTTGAGTACGCTTTTTCCATTCCGACTGAATGCCTTCAAACGTATTGATATGACTGTTTAGGTAATTGGACAGGTCACGCATGGTCGGGGAATAGCTATAAGGATAATACCAGCGGTCATCCTTGTGAAACCCTTTATAGTAATGGTATGTCCAGAGGATGCCTTGTAGATACATATGGCAGGAATCCATAATGACTTTCGTATCGTTGAGGCGGGTATGGAAGAGGTGCTTGTAATAATAGAGACGCCATTTCCGGGCATCAATTTTATAGAGCATCTCAAAGGCCAGAGGGTCTCGGTATTCTGACAGCGTAGGATAACACTCAATGCGCTGTTCCTCTGTTTCATAGCGAGGTTTCTTATGAAAGTAATCCTTGACCGCTACATACACATCGTCGTTTTCTGTCTTACTAATCTGCTCCAATAGTTTAGAAATAAATGTCCAATGAATGGTATGGGTTTCTAGATTAATGAGAGTCAGACCATCGTTCCATAGCTCTTTGGCGAGATTCAATATTTTTTCAAGACCTCCCTTTTTTAGTGAGAATGAGATGGGATGGGGAATAAAGTCATTACCGAGCAGTGTGCAGAGCAGAACATAGGTTTCAATGATTTCTTGCGCCTCCAGAGAATACGGATCTTTACACACGTCGGAACCCATATTCCATTGGTATTGTATGCGAAGGTCTTTCAAGATACCTAGGCGGAGGGCATGAATGTCTAGATAGAAATTCTCTTCGGTCTTGGCATCTTCACGCATCAAATAAATATTAGGGATATGTGAAAGGAGTGATAGCATAATCAGGTCGGCATCCATTCCATGAATAATTTTGACATCTTCTGGCGCATTATAGAGGCGTTTTAGGCGTTCAAAGAGCTTGTGTTCGCCTTCTCCGGGTTCCTCGGCTGTGCTCAAGTAGTATTCATAAGGTTCTTTGTTGTAGCGAATGTGTGCTTTGAGAGAGGCATGTAGACGCGTCATAAAGGTTGTGCCGGGACTGATGGCATTGGAGTCCCAGAGGCCATAGTCGTTTAGTAGCTTTTTGCGAAAGATAGACATATAGCGACGCTTACGCTGCTGAAACATCTTGGCAATGGGCGCCACACCATCAATATAGACTTGCACGGTGCGCGTCGGCTTTACCAATTGAATGGTCGTCTGGAGTTCTGTCCAGATAGAAGTGATAATACCTTTTTCTAGTTTGGCGGCGTCTATGGGTGCCACAACCGTTTTTAGATATGCCTGACTGGCAGGATGCATGAGCCCATTAAAATCCAGGAAGAAATGCGCACAGGTTAGGTGCTTTGGCCAAGCCCTTAGGATAATGCCATCGTAGGAGCGCGCGATTACATAAAAATAATAAGGGATACCCATCTTAGATTGTTATTAGGGAAGGACCTAGTCTATTCAACTTTTATTGTCTATATCTTTAACTTCTTTTGTATCATTATTATAATTATGTCCTCTAGAAAGGTTTCACAGCGCGCATTACCTTTAAAAGACTTTAAAGGCTCTAAAACATATGAGGGGGATCAGGATGGATATATCTATATAACAAATGAGAAGGTCGCATCCAAATCCGGCTATTATAGATACGACGAAACATTGATACCGAAACATTTTTCAATCATTAATTATTGGATATCTGTCGCATTTAGAAATATTAATCATTTACTTAGAGGAGAAACCAAAGCAGATACTAAAATAGTAACCTATGTTCATTTATTAGAAAGATATGTGAAAGATAATTGTATAGATAACAGGATTGCAGCGGATGTATTTAGAGGCAGTTTTATGTTTAGGGGTTTTATTAAACAAGCAGAGGGAGTTACAATTAAAGATAATGGTTTTATGAGTTTTTCAACCGATATTAGTGTAGCAAGTAAATTTACAAATTTTCTAGAAGATATTAAATTAGTAAGAATACCCAAAGAGCATATTCCATCAAACTGTTGTTATGTAAATTTACAAAGGGAAAATAATTATGAAGCCGAAGTCCTATTCTTACCAGGGACATTAACGTTTCTTGGGACTCAACAAGTAGTTAATGATGTTACGGTTGATGAGAGAATCCTTAAAGCCACCGTATTTGATGTAACTTATAACAGTCATAAAAATGGAGGATGGTATCGCCCTACACGATTATCAAGTAAGGGAATCACGATAGATAATTTGAATAAATTCTTACAAATACAAAAACTAAATGCAAATGATAATGCAAATGCTAATGCGATACAATATTCTCTAAGGGATAAGAGTTTAGTCAAACTGTTATGGGATATACCGTTAGATAAGGATGTAGCTAAAATCTCCGGAAAGGGAATTTCATTAGACGATGATAACAAATTTCAACTATATACTCTAAATGACGATATAATTCGCTTTCCTCTCTATAATGGTAAATCAATCCTCTCTTTTAAAGAATTTAAAGAAATGTCTTTTCTTATTGAGGATAATATACATATAGCTATTATAAATAAAGATGACACTATAGAAGCATTGTGTTTTGGAGCGGTAATACCTTTTGAAGATTCTTTAGAGGAAAAGATACGAAGTGCTATACAGGATAAATTAACAGGCACTATTGGAGGCAAAACCAAGTTATTACCTAGAAAACTGGAAGACCGCACCGTGGCAGAGCTGAAAGAAACGGCTGCCAAACGTAAAATATCCGTCAGAGGATTAAAGAAAATAGACATTATCGCTAA
>Ga0208966_1000471_pt1 | contig 12752 bp, 12 predicted proteins | sample GreLakmeHU45MSRF_FD_187701 | JGI IMG/M metagenome (GOLD analysis project Ga0208966, IMG submission 187701) | Freshwater lentic microbial communities from great Laurentian Lakes, MI, USA - Great Lakes metaG HU45MSRF (SPAdes) | ecosystem: Environmental > Aquatic > Freshwater > Lake | place: Great...
CACAATTAATATTTTGAAATATTATTGTAGCATTTTCACTTTTAGTATTTTTATCAGGATGATAAATTAAAGATTGTATATGATAATGTTTTTTAAGTTCATTATAACTAATATTGTCAATGTTATATACAGTATAATTTTTTATATTTAAAATATTAATTGCATCACTTATTTTCATTTATTAGCTCTATTAAATATAATGTAAAACTTTCTAAATGAAAAATAGGTCTATAATTATTATTATAATTTTTAAAAAATATTAAACTGTTTACTATTAGGTCATTGATATTATTATTTTTAATAATTTTTCTTAATATTAAATTATGTATTATATAATAAAAACATTCTTGTATGTTTAAGTTGTAAATTAAAATATCATATAAGAGTGTTCGAATATTTTTAATATTATAGTTATTTGTAATTAACATATTAATATATGTTTCACATATAGATTTATGATGTTGTATATAATTAATATTATTAGAAATATCTAACACATTATATATGTTAGGATTGTTTACTTTATGTATAATTGTTTCTAATGTGTTTTTACATTCATTTACATAATTAATGTCATATGGACTATGGTCTTTTTCTTCTAGTGTTTTAGCTTTTAAAAACTGTTTATTGCTTTTATTTGATATAGCATATATATTTTTTTTATTTAATTTTGAAAAGTAAAGAATCTTTGATATATTAATAATTTTATCAGGAATAAAACTAATACATTCTGTTATTATAATAAAACGAATTAATATTGAAGAAAACAATTCTTTTTGCATATAATTATATAATAAATCTAACAAGTCACAATTTATTTTATCAAAGTTGCGCAAAACAATATAGCCTTTTTTTAAATCAGAAGAAGCAATTGAATTATATATTATATTATATATATCATTCCATAAACTTTTACTGTTATAAATAAAATTTTCTATATCTATTTCATAATGTATATCACTAATTTTAATATAAAACTCTGTTTTACTTGCATTTATGTAGAGTTTTTTTTCATATTTTAAACCGCTAGGACTAAAATATTGTATTAGTTTTAAAGCATTTTTATATTTGTAAGAACACGATGGACCATAAAAAATATAATTTGTGAATTTATCATATTTAGTGTTATTTGTTTCATGAGTTTCATTTATTATTGCTAATAAATCTTTATTAAAAGTATAATTATTATTAGCATTTATTATTTCACAATAACTTTTTTTTAATGATGTCATAGTTAGTTTACATTAGCAAAATTAATTTAAATGTTAATATATAATTATAATTAATAAATAGTAAAAATTGAATAAATTAATATAACATTTAGTTTATTCAAAAAGTCAATATAAAGTAAGAAAATGGTTTTTATATATGTTCTCAAATTAGAACAAGGCAAATATTATATTGGTAAAACAGATAATCCACAATTTAGGTTAGAAAATCATTATAATGGTAATGGTTCTGCGTGGACACAAAAATATAAACCACTAAAAGTGATAAAACTTATACCTAATTGTGATAATTATGAAGAAAACAATACTACAATTAAATATATGGATAAATATGGAACTGTTAATGTTCGTGGAGGGTCATTTGTAAAAGTAACTTTGGATAAATCAACATTAGACGTATTAGAACAAATGAAGAATGGAACAAATGACAAATGTTTTACTTGTGGAGAGTCAGGACATTTTGCAAAAGATTGTCAAGTAACTGAAACTAATGATGGTTGGGAAACACTAAGCGAAGATGAAGAAGTATGGGTTTGTTGCAATTGTAATAAAGAGTTTACAGAAAAAAGCAAATGTGAAGCTCATAGTAAATATTGTAATTTAAGATATAAAAAACAAAGCAATTATGAAGATGAAGATAACGATGAAGATGAAGATTGTTGTTTTCGTTGTGGTAGAGTTGGACATTATGCTAATGATTGTTATGCTTCAAGACATAGTAAAGGTTATTATTTAAAATAGCAATAGCAATAGCAATAGCAATAAAAGTGATTTTTTTAAATATATTATATAAATAAATTAAAACCAATACTAATTACTATACTAACAGTTAGAGTAAATAGAATGATTTGCGAACCATTAGAGAATATAAATTATGAGGCTATAATTTTAAATGAAGCTGTTAAAAATAGTGTTATTCAATACAATAATTTTTACAAATTAATATATTCAACACATATATTAGTGTTATCTAGTATTTTTACAATATTTGAATTAACAAATAGTGTTATAGAAAATGATTCAATAAACTTTAATAAAAATAATACTAATTTTGAAATATTTAATAAACTAATAGCACTTGAAGAATATTTATTAAAATTATTAAATTCGAATAAAACCAAGGTCTATAAATTTAAAGAAATATATGATAATAAAACATTTAGATTTGTGTATAATGAAACCAATGAAATATTAGACAACAATGTAAATACAATAACTACAAAAAATACTCATGTAGTTTTGAAAATTTCAGGATTATGGGAATCAAAAGAATCAATTGGCCTAACATTTAAATTTATATTTGTTAATAAATATTTACAATTTTACTAGATTTTAGTTATTAGACTGTATTTACTTGGCTTTAGAAGTAGTAGTTTCATCTGTTGAAAAAAATACTAAACTAATATGTATCATTATTATAAATACAATATTTACAACCGATAATATATATGTTAATAATTTAGTTAACTCTATTGTTACTTTGTCTTTTGGGTCTGTACTATTCAATGTTTTTAATAAATAATTACTAATTAAAACTATTTGTAACAATAATAAAATAGATGACATAAATGAATATGTATGATAATCAGGTGTAACTTTATTACTATTTATTCTGGTAAAGAATGTAATATTTAAATAAATAATGTATATAATTACTAACAAAGTCAATATTATAGGTATAACCATTCCTAAACTAGAAAAAACTTTTACACTATTTCCAAATAGTTCATCACTATTATTTTTATTTGTATATGATATTCCCACAAAAATCATAATTGTCAAAGCTAATCCAGTTAACCCGTAGCCCCATATTGTTGTGGTTGCGGGTCCAATATTTCCTAATTTAGAATAATTTTCTTTAAAAAATACTGCAATAACTATTCCTGCACAAGCCAATACAATCAGATTTAATAAATCCAAGTTATTATTACTTGTTATTCCAATACCAAATATGTTTACTTCTTTACCTGGTTTAGGTTTTATACTTTCTCCATTGTCTTCGTTTGGCATGGAATAGTTTCTATATTAATATACTATTTTTTATATTTATAGTATATAAATTTATTTATAGTATATAAATTTATTTATAGTATATAAATTTATATAGTATATAAATTTATTTATATAAATAGTAATATATATATAAATTAATAATGACTTCATATTCAGATAATGTTAACTTTAGCTATTCAATAGATAGTAAAATTTTATTTATTGATAGTAATGACCGCGATATAGCAAAATGGCCTAATTCATCTGAATTTGAAATAAACTGTCCTCAAGTGTATAATAACGTTCAATCATTAAATTTATTAAATATTGTTTTACCAAATTCTATATATAATATAAGTGATTATTTACAAAATAACAAATTGGTAATAACTATATCGGGATTAGCAGAACAAATAATAACATTAGAAGATGGATATTATAGTGTTGACACTTTAAGAAGTTCTTTACAAAATAAAATAAATAATAACACCAATCACACAAATGCGGATTTTGTTGTAGCTTACAATACAGTCAATCGTAAATTTTATTTTGGTCATACTAATAACCATACACACACACTTCCAAATGGAACTACAGTAACTCATAATATTCCTAATGCTAGTTTTTTTCAATTAAAATTTGATAAACAATTGGATTTCTCTTCTTCGTGCGTAACAAATATTAATGTATATTCGCAACATAGCAACTGGGGTTTAGGATATATATTAGGGTTTGATAAAAAAACATATAGTTCAACATCTATTGATACTTCACAAAATTTAATATTTGACTATGCAAATACTTCATGGATAGATAGTAGCAGTGCAAGTGTTATTAGCTCAGACTATCAACATACATTAGATGCTAATGAAAATATATATATTGAATTAGAAAAATACAATAAATGTGATGAGTTAAAACCTTATTTGTCTTATAATTATAATAATTCTAATAGCGGGATTGTAAATTCCGCATTTGCTAAAATACCACTTCATGCAGCAAATAGTGGTATTAATACTGCTTTATTAGATAATGAGATTTCATCTACTATGAGTTATTTTAAACCACCTATTGAAAAAATAGCAAAATTAAAAATAAAGATTAGATACCATAATAATATGCTTGTAAATTTACAAAACGCTAATATATCATTAAGTTTAAGTATTAATCAATTAAATAAAGAATTTGCTCCATTAGTGCGTTAACGCATTAAAGCGTTATAGCATTCTTCACACAAAGGTACATATTCATGTATTCCAATTAATATTTGTTTATCATTATTAGCAATACGATGACTATAGCGCGATAATCCATTGCATAATCCATTGCATAATCCAGAAAGAGGATAAATTTTAGAAGCATAAGGAAGCAAATTCATCATCGTTCCAAAACTATCTCTCTTATAGTCTAAGTCAAGACCACATAAAATGACAGTTTTTTTTAAATTAGCGTTTAAAAACAATACCCACTTATCAATAGACTCAAAAAACTGTGCTTCATTTATAAAAATATATTGTGCGTTTGCAATAATATTATATGTTTCACCAGTAATAAATTCTTCCATACTTTTTATACAATAACATTCAATAGATTGTTTATTATGACTAACTATACTGTTTTTACCATAACGATTATCAAGCTCATAATTAATTGCAATACATTTGTCTTTTCCATAACTTTTAACATATAAGTTATAAAGTTCAACTAGTTTAGTAGTTTTTCCAGAAAACATAGGACCGTAAATAATGCTAATAAATGGACTATTAATGTCCTTCATAATGTATTACTATTTTATAAATAAATAAATAAATTGTAATTAAGTATTAATAATTACTAATTTCAATTTTAAAAATAAACTTTTTTTGAATTTTTAATATATTACCATAATATAATATACTAATAATGAATACAACTACATGGACTGACGATATTGATTCTGTGCTAAATAATATTAGAATAAATTGCGTTATATTAAACAAACTACACAAGCACCGCTATTTTGAATTAAAGTCTACATTAAAATATTACAGGTTACCAGTTATTATATTAAATGGAGCAAATAGCATAATAGCAGTTGGTTTACAGCCTTACGCCGACCAAGGAACAATTAGTTTATCTACTTCTTTAATAGCCTTAACTTGTGGTATAATTGGCTCAATAGAGTTATATTTTGGAATTCAAAAACGGCTTGAAAATGATATGATAAGTCAACGTGATTACTATCTTCTTTCAGTTGATATATTTAAAACATTATCATTAAATAGGGAAAACAGACCTGTACCAGCAAAAGACTTTCTTGAAAAATCTTATAATACATATACAAAATTGATTGAAAGTTCATCTGCTCTTAGTAGAGTTAAAGGTGATAAATTGATTCCAATAGATTTCAATATTAATGATATTAATGATATTAATGACAGTAATGAAATAGTTGTATTAACTCCAAGACCAACTGGTCGTGTTGATTTGTCAACCGCTGAATTAGAATAACCATTTTTTATAAATTAAAATTATTATAAATCAAAATTATTGTTAATAAATGCAGTCAGCTTTTTATAATCTTCAATAAATATATTTTTATTGCCTTGATACTTATAGATAATATTATTTTTTTTATGTTCAAGTTCTGTTGGTGGATATAACTCATTCCAAGCCGTGATTATGTCATTGTCTATAACATTTGAGAGATTTAATAATGGATAACTATATTTCATATAGGCAAGTGACCTGGCAATTGTTCCACGAGAATAATTACATGGAACATAATATTTTTGAGCTGCTGATTCTTCTGCAGTATGAGCAAATTTCTTGTTGCTACGTAAATTGTTTGTATAATAATTTGTTAAAACTATATTGTGCATGTCTTTATTTGCCTTGTTATAACGTTTTGTAAATGATTGAGGAAATATGTGTTCCGCTGTTAGATTATTATATTTAGTATATTTTAAATTACTAAATGTAGTTAAGTTATTTAAATTATTTAAATCACATTCTTGCGAACAGTTACAAAAATCATTATATAAGTCATAATATATATTGTTGTTATAATAATATTGTTTTATAGTTTTAATAGAATAATATTTTGTAGGCAATACACGAGTAAGAGAATTATAATTTCTGCATAATAAAAGAGAAACAAATAATTTTGTTTGAGAGAGATAGTTAAACAAACGCATATATATTACTTCTTAAAACTAATATATATTTTACTAAATATGTAAGTGATAAAAAATGCTAAAAAAAATTGATAACTAATTTTTTTATGAAAACATTAATATTTATATTAAATCAATGACAGGTCATAGTATTAACGCACAACAAAGTCAAGAATTTTTATCAACTATGCATACTATGATTGATGATTTAGATACTATTTCTCCCAACTTTGATGAGGTTATTTATGTAAGGTTGGTAAATGGACTACAACGCTTATATAATATACACAATACGGGAACACAAACAAATATGAGTAATAACAGAAATACTCGGATCTATGAGCAACGTCAAATATTTAATGAAGAAAATAATCTATCCCAAAATATTAGTAGCGCTCTAATAAGACATTATGAACGAGTTAATGACATTAGTGGTATTCCTATATATCCTGTAAATAGTGATGCTTATCCAGTAAATACTGATGTTTATCCAGTAAATAGTGATAATACTGCTATTTATATTGTAAATAGCAATGCAAATAATCAAAACAATCATAGTATGCATTGGATAGAAGCGGCGCTCAGAGAAGGGATAACGCGAGCATGAGCTTTGTCGGTGAAATAGATTATGATGGCAATATTACATACGATTAAAAATTTTAAAATAATAAGTGATAAAAAATGCTTAAAAAAATTGATAACTAATTTTTTTTATGAAAACATTAATATTTATACTAAATCAATGACCGGACATAGTACTATTAATGCACAACAAAATCAAGAATTTTTATCAACTATGCATACTATGATTGATGATTTAGATACTATTTCTTCTAACATTGATGAGGTTATTTATGTAAGGTTGGTAAATGGACTACAACGCTTATATAATATACACAATACGGGAACACAAACATCTACTAATGTTAGAGAAACTCCTAATCGAACAACTGTTCAAAGTAATAATGAAGTCGAAATTACTAGAATTTTAGCACAACATTATGGAAGAGTTTATGATAGTAGTGGTATTCTCATAAGTAACGAACCTTATCCTATAAATGATGATAGTAATGTTATAAATGCTAATGCTCTTAATAATTATGATGTTGACCCCAATGTTATTGCTAATGTTATTACTAATGAAAACAATGTAAACAATGACGCAACTAATCAGCAAGCTATCTATACTAGTTATGTTGCTCTTTATAGTAATGCGTTTGATTATTGGAATCAACCACAACATCGTTTTCGGCGCACTAATTAAGAAATTTTATAATATAGAAACGTGGTTGTGCTAAGTAAAATACCACCCCATAATGTGTCTAATACTACCAATAATGGTGACCACTCATTAAAAAAAGCATAATTTGTTGTTTCATAAACTCCGTTTATTAGCACACCTAATAAAAAGGCATCTTTAACTGGTGCATTTTTTTTTATTATAAAATAATAAAGTCCACTAACTAATATTACATAACATGCAAATGCAGAAGCAAATCTAATTTTGAGGTCTGTTTTTTGTATTTTTTTGAATATAGGCAGCATAAAATCTTTAAACACAAATAAATAGGTTAAGTCTAATATTAGCATTAACGAAGCAATGAGCGCAAGTTTTTTTAACATTTATATTATAATACAATATAATATAAAAAACTATAATATAAAAAACTATAATATAAAAAACTATAATATAAAAAACTATAAAATATAGTGTTAGTTTATAGTTAATAAATGAAACCACAGTTTTTATATTATTATAAAAAAAACAAATTACTATTTATACTATTTTTATTTGCTATTATATTACTTTTTTCATTTATAAATCAATCAGGGGGTCTAATGTAATTAAACACCATATTTTTCTTTAATCCATAATTTTAATGCATCAAGACTACAAGTTAAATAATTAGTATCACTATTACTTTTAAAGTCGTTTAATTTTAAAAATTGCGGTTTTTTCATTTTTTCACTTTTATGAAATATGTAGTCACCAAATTTTCCTTTTCTAATTGACATGCTAGTTGAAATATGGCGGAGCAAACTATTTGAAACGGGGTCGCATGTTTCCAATATAGTAATAGCATCTTCAAGTGTTAATTCTTTAAAAGGAACATTTATTTTAACACTAGTGAGAGATTTTTTCAAGTCTCCACATTCTAAATAATAACCATAAGAGCCGTATTTTAAATAAACACTATGCTCTTTATAAAGACCCAAGTTTTTAACAGTGTCTTGGGATGACTCCATTACTTCTTCTAAAGTATAATGCCCGGCTTTTAGCAAGTCAATGTCTATAGTTTTTTTTACTCCATAAAATCCCAATGTTCCGTCTTCTTTTGTATATTTAAGCGTTGGCCCATTTTTGCCTATTATATATGTGTGTTTGTCATCTAGTGCTATTTGTAATTTGTTACTACTCTTAGTCAAATCAGTATTATTAGTATTATTTGTATTAATTGATTCAATTAATGTATTCATCAAACTACTACATTCATCACATACATCATAATATGCTTTAGTTCCTGATGCAACAACATCTAGGTCATCTTCCATTGTTTTTGTATAGTCATAGTCAAATAGCTTATTAAAATGTGTTATTAAAAATTCAATGGTGAGTATTCCAAGCTGTGTAATAACTAATTTATTTTTTTCATTGCCAAATTCTTTTGCGCTTGTTTCTTTAGTAATAGTTTCATCAATCAAAGTATAGTCAGTAGTAGTTATTTTTTTTCCTTGAATGTGTTCTTTTTTTACATAATTACGTTCTATAATTTTATCCAACAACGATGAAAATGTTGATGGGCGACCAATTCCTTTTTGTTCTAATAATTGAACTAAATGTGCTTCACTATAATGTGATTTTAAATCTTTTAATGTTTCTTTACAAATAATTTTTTTATAATCTATTACACCTTCTTTAATGTTTTTTAAATAATTATAATGTTTTTCCTCATTGTTATTATTAACTATTTTCCAACCTAAAAAAGTATTTTCTAAAGCACAATATTTATAATATGAATCATGGGGAGCACTAATACTAACGTTTAGCTGATTATATTCTGCATTAGACATAACACTTTCCAAACTGTTTGTATATATTAGTTTATATAACTTAATGTGTTTTGCGCTATAGTCTGTGCTATTAAGTGTTTCAAGTGCAATATTTGTAGGGCGAATTGCTTCATGTGCACTATTTATAACTAATTCTGTTTGACACATCTTACTTAAGTACTCTGCATTAGCAACATAATATGCTCCATATTTTGCACAAATAAACATTTTACATTGCTCTATAAAATCTTTACAATAATTGTTACTGTCTGTTCTCATATAAGTAATATAGCCATCTTCATATAATTTTTGCGCGTAGTTCATAGTTTCTTTAGGTGACATATGTAAACTATTACTTGCTGCTTGTTGAAGAGTCGAAGTGGTAAATGGAGAAGGCGGGGTTTGTATTAGAGTTTTTTCTTTTGCTTTGCTTAATATATGGGGGTGTGTTATGCTTAATTCTAAAAACTCGTTAATTGCATCATGACTATTATGGTTTTTGTTTAATACAAATTCAATATTTTTACTTGTAAAATAGGCAATACTGTTAAAACATAATGTACCAGGCGAGGCTTTTATTGCTTTGTAATTGTCATATACTAAACGTAGAGCTGGAGTTTGGCAACGTCCGGCACTTAACGAATTTTTACTATTATACACTATGGATTTCCATAATAATGGAGTAATAGTAAAGCCAACAAGTAAATCCAAAATTTGGCGCCCTTGTTGTGCATAAACAAGGTTCATATTTATTGTTCTTGGATTTGCTAATGCACGTTTCAAAGCTTGTTCAGTAATTTCATGAAACACTATTCGTTTAGTTTTTGCTATATCTAAATTAAAAACTTGCGCAATATGCCATGCAATAGCTTCTCCTTCGCGGTCATCATCTGTTGCCAAAATAATTTCGCGCGCTCCATTTATTGCTTTTTTAATTTTTGCAATTTGTTGCTGCTTACTTTCAATAATATTAAAACTAGGTTTATAATTAGCACTAATGTTTATTTGTTCTAAACTTGAGAGATGAGTAATATGTCCATATGAACCAATTACTTTATAGCCTTGGCCTAAAAATGTTTCTATTTTTCCACATTTTGCCGGAGACTCAACAATTAATAAAGTATAACTCATATATAATTTAATAATTAAAATTATTATTATATTATATCAATTATATCAATTATTATATTATTTCAATTATTATTTTGATTATTATATCAATTATTATTTTGATTATTATATTAAGTATTAAGGTTTTGGAGTTATAAGCATTGCACGTACTTTCATTAGTTCATGATCTGGATATGTTCCACCTCCTTTTCCTGGTTTAAAAATATTTATTAATGATTCTCCTGTTAATAATAATATTTTTGCCAAAACATCATTTTGTGTAAATTTAGAATATTGAGCTTTTTCAAGGAGTCCTGATTTTATTTTGGCAAATTCTTCATCATTTATTACCAGCGAGCTAATAGATTTTTTTGAAATATTTGAAGTATAAAGTGCATATGCCTCATCAATGTTTGACCCGACTTGTCCATCCCTAGTAAATTTATTATATAACTCTGGTATGGCTTTAAACTTTGACGCCAACATATAATGTTTTACACTAGACCAATTTTTTCCATCAATTACTAAATTTGGAACCAAATAGTGCGAGTCTAACTTTTTGCGCCAATCTAAATATTCTTTATTGTTATTAAGTTCTAATATATTTTTAGCAGTTTTTAATTCGGGCTTAATACTTTCACCACTTCCAAGCCCGACTTTCACATGTCTAGACTTATTATATATTTGAATAATTATTGAGCTATTATAATATTTAGAATTTACACTGGTTCCAATTAAAGCATCATTTTTGGTGCTGGTTGTTGTTACTCCATTTTTATTTGCAAATGTTATAAAATCAGGTATTAATACGTACAATCCAGCCATTTTTTCCATACACTTTTCTAAAATTAACTCTTTAACTTTATATGGTAATTCGTTAAACGTAAACGCGCCACGCTCAATATTTTTATCATAAGTAATTAGTTGATAATGACTGCTTTGTTTACTGATTAAATAATCTAAAATAATATAATAAGAAGGTTCAAATAGTCCTTGTGCCGCCAATTTTTTATCTGCTTCACTGCATTGCAATACTAATTCTTTTTCACCCTCCAAAAAGTGCGTTTGTGATAATATTACAAATTTTACATTGTATAGTCTTTCCAAAGTTACAACTGCCCAATTATCCGCCCAATATTTACCGCCAACAGTTGCAATTACTTTTTTAAGGTCTTTAGCGTCATTAACGTCTTTCATAAAATCAAATTCTTGCACTAAATCTTCATATTCATCACTCTCTTGGTTTACAAGAGTATATTTACTAAAATTAGTCTTAGCATCATCAACTAATTTTTTCTTGGTTTGACCATCAACAGTTCCTCCTATTAGTTTTTTAATTGTATTATGTTTATTTTTAAATTCTTTTAGCATCATTTGCGAATTTTTCATACCTCCATAAAATAATTTGAAAAATTCGGAATAATTATTGTATACTTCTTCATCAACTTCATTTGCTAACTTTTCACGAATAGCTTTTACTGAAGTTTCAATTTTGACACTTCTTAATCCATCTCGTAATGCTGCAAAAAAACAATCACCACCGCCTTCATTTGCTTTAATAGAATATTTTGCACTCTTAAAATATTTATTTACCCAATTATGCGTCGGGTCTTCAACATATTTACTAATTTCATAATCGCTTTCTTCTTTTGTTTGACTTGCTAAAGCCATTATATCAAAAACTGGCTTTTTTGGTAATAGTGCCCCTTTAATACTTTTATTTTTAGCTTCAACATCATCTTCATCTTCTTCTTCATCTTCATCTTCATCTTCGTCATCGTCATCTTCGGACATACTAATAGGAGCTATGTGTAAATTGTTAATTACAGTTTTAGCAAATGAAAAAAGTAGTGGTTCTGACATTTTAGATAAATCAATATCTCCATCATCATCTAATAATGAAGAATATGAGCTATTGTACGTTTCGTAAACACCAATTTTAGATACTACAAATCCATTATTTGCTAAATAAATATTAAAATATACAATGTTTTTGCTTTTGTATTCAAATTGTGGTAATCCTAAAACAAATTGTATAGTTTTATTATATATTTTTGCCGAATAAACACAAGATTCATATTGTATATCATTAGTAGCAATAGCCTTTGTTTCTTCATATTGAATAGTGTTATTAATAATAGATTTTATCATTATATAATATATTATAATAATTTTATAAGGAATATTTAAACTATAATTATAGTTTAAATTAAAA
>Ga0208966_1000475_pt1 | contig 12721 bp, 11 predicted proteins | sample GreLakmeHU45MSRF_FD_187701 | JGI IMG/M metagenome (GOLD analysis project Ga0208966, IMG submission 187701) | Freshwater lentic microbial communities from great Laurentian Lakes, MI, USA - Great Lakes metaG HU45MSRF (SPAdes) | ecosystem: Environmental > Aquatic > Freshwater > Lake | place: Great...
TACTTCACGATTCTCACCGAAAGATCTTACCGGAGTGGAGGCGTATGCCATTCCAGGTAGCGCAGCTTGTTCACAGTAAAGTTGTATCAATCTAGCAGTAGCAGTATCAGCATTTTTTGGTCCTATTTGCACTAAAAAACGATTTGTTCTACTTAAACCTTCGCGTTTTATCACACTAATAAAATTTGTTAATGGCGTGTCTTTACGTTGTACTAATATAGCCATTAGGTGCCTCCTGTGGTCTTCCAGACCTGTGTAGTCGTAGCCTTAGCGAAGCTTTCGACTGGTAACATCATCGCTGTTGTCCAGTCAGCCGGCTCTATGATCTTGAGTTGAGTTACGATGTGTTCACTTAAGTAATGCTTAACACAATGTTTAGCAAGACCAAACTTCGCAATGCCCTGCAACATGTTATAGGAATACCTGAGTCGAGTCTTCTCTTCGATTCCCTTAGTTGTCTTAAAACGCATGAGGTTTTCAAGTACGCCAATCCTGAGCTTATATGATAGATAGTGCATGTTGAGACCAAGGAATCCATTCTCAGTCTTCTCAAAGGGAAACACTAGAGGAAACCTGTCGTAATGGGGTAGTGTTTCTTTGTACTTAGGGTCATAGAAGAACATGTATAGGTTACCAGGTTGTATCTTTGAAACAACTCGACCAGAGTTCTTATAGACTTTATTTGTTGTTACACCCTGCTTACGAAGCAGCAGCGCCTGTTGCTGAAACCAGACTCGTGACTTAGCGACGATAGTCTGATCGTATTTGTATTGTTCGAAGACGTTTAAGAAATTCATTTTATCCCTAGGTGATACTCTGTCAACACCACGAAGTCCCATCCTCTATCTTTAGCATAATTTGTAGCGGCTTTCCACTTAGCGTCATTCACGCCCCAAGTCATCACCTCGGTGATATAGCGCTTGGTCTTTCGTGATGGAGGTACTGGCGGCCGAGTTTGTTGGTCTGGTTTTATTTCTACTAAATAGGTTTTAAGTGTACCTGATTTATCGCGCACTTGAATTTTGAAGTCTATGAAGTACCGATGTGCTCTGTTGTCAACTGGTGATATGTAGGGTACAACAGTCTCCTCTGAGTTCCACTTAAGCACAGACGAGTTAGTATCACACCATATAGCAAACTTAGTCTCCCAGCTTGACCGCATGATAATGTTCGTTGGATCTCCAACATATTTATGTGTGTTGATGGGTGTGTACTTGCGTTTGTGAAACATAGATAAATATAAAGAATATACAACTATTTATAGGATGTAAAGCATGGAACCTGACAGCATCGCACAACCCGGCATAGGACCTACTACAGCTGTGCCTGGGAGCGGTTACTCGGGTAAGAGTTTTGATACGGCTAACCCAAAATATCTAGTTAGCAATCATTCATATCCCTCTGATCTTATGGGAAATCTTACTGAGTATGGCAACAACTATGTGATCTTCTACATCAACGTCAATGACGCAGCAAAGATGTTAGAGAATTCCAGTTCAGTCTCTGCACAGACTGTGAACATCGATGCATCAGAGCGTGATAAAAGCGTCTTGAGTAGTCAAAGCATTAGTGGAGCTGCTGCAGCTACAGGCGCGGCCGCAGCAGCGCTAGGACCAGGAGCACTTGCTGGTGTTGTTGCTGGTGCTAGTAAAGGTGGCACATCCGGAGTTATGGGTGGTATTAAAGGAGCACTTGCTGGCGCTTTTACTGCTGGAGGAGCATTAGCAGGAATTGCTGTTGGTGCAACTGCTGTATTAGCAATAGAACAAGGTTCAAAATTTCAACGTAGTCAAAAACGACTTAAAACTGCTATAGCATTAAACGTTCCAAATCAATTATCTATTAGATATCGTTCTAATTATGGAGACGAAGAGACATCGACGTTTCAGATTGGCGTAGAAGCTTTCAATGCCTTAAGCCGAGCCAAGGACACCAAAGGGTCATCACTTATACCTGGTAGTACTGCTTCAGCTATAGCTGCAGCTACTGCATTAAAGGCTGCTGGTGCAGGCGGCGCTGCTGCACTATCTTCTATAACTGGATTGGCACCTAATCCAATGAAGGAACAGATATTTAAGGGTGTTGATTTCAGGTCATTTACGATGGACTATATGTTTGCTCCTAGAAATGAAGCTGAAGCACAAAATGTTCTAGGAATCATTAAAGCCTTTAAGTATCATATGCTACCAGAATATAAGAAGGGTAGTAACTTCTTATTCCTATATCCATCTGAATTTGACATTGTATATTTTAATGGTGGTAAGGAGAACTTAAACGTTCATCGACATACCTCCTGTGTATTGACAGAAATTAATGTTAATTATACACCTCAAGGTATGTTCAATACATTTAGGAATGGAATGCCTACACAGATAAGCATCAATATGACGTTTAATGAATTGGCTATCGTTACAAAAGAATCTGTGGAAAGGGGTATGTAATGTACTTTAGTAATTTTCCAACAGTTGTACATGACTTTGATCTAATAAACGGAAAAGATTATCGATTAATCGCCGACATCACTCGTAATGTACGATTACGAAAAGCCATCTTAGATAACATTACACTCTATGACTACTATGATATAGGAGAGGGTGAGACGCCTGAGATCATCTCTGAAAAGATCTATGGAACACCATATTATCATTGGATCATCATGCTGGCTAATCAGCGATATGATTACATAGAAGATTTTCCGTTAGCACAGTTTGAACTAGAGTCTAAGATCGCGGCACTATATCCGTCTGGTGACGACACACATCACTTCTTGTACAATGGTGCTATTTCAGAAGGTGTTGTAAAGATTGGTTTATCTGCTATAACAGGATCAGCTGCAACATTGTTAGCAGCTATTAATGTTGGTGACATCTTAAAGAACAACATTAATGGTTATACAGCTCGTGTTGATTCAGTAGACGTATCAACATTAACGATAACTTGTAGAATGAGGTCGGGTAATTTTAATACAGATGCATCAGTATCTGTATTAAGATCTGTTGCGCCCGATCAAACTAAACCTACGATTAGGAATATAGTTAATATAAGTGCTCTGAATCCTGGCATCTTAATTGTCTCATCATTCACATTAACATCGTTATATAGCGCAGTATCTAATGCGCAATATGAATACACTCAAAATGAAGCTAAGCGTAAGATAAAAATCATTGATCCACAATTGGTTGCGACTATACTAAAAGAGTTTAATAGTATCCTATGAGTACTGCTGATACTTCTACAGAATCTCTTAATTTTGCTGGAGAGATAGTTCTTCGAAAGATAGAACTGCTATCATCTTCTGGATATAAATTAGACATTCGTGATCAAGTATTAAGCATCGAGGTTTATGAGGACATCTTTTCGCCATTTATTACAGCGGCTATCACGCTTCGAGAATCACTTGACTTCATTAATGCCTTTCCTATACGTGGTGAAGAAATCATCACTATAGAACTAGCAACACCGACTTTTAATAAACCAAACACTGTCATAACCGGTAAGTTTTATGTTTATAAGTTGGCCGACCGTGAACTCATCACCGATCGCAACACAGTATATACGTTATACTGTGTATCATATGAAGCGTTGACTGACTTGAACGTTAAGTTGTCTAAAGCTTATAAGGGTAACATCGCGGAGATCGCGGCGTCTCTACTCGGTAAGGATGGACTGAACACGGAGAAGAACGTCAACATCGAGGCGACACAGAATACGACGATGTACATCTCTAACTTCTGGTCTCCCATAAAGAACTTAAACTACGCTGCTGCAACAGCAATCAATAAGAACGATAACCCTACGTATCTATTCTTTGAGAACAGAGAGGGATTTAACTTCGTGTCGCTTGACCTACTATATGACCTGCCGGTGTATCAAAAATTCAATGATAATAACTACGTACGCGATACACTACCTGATGGCACATCTATTAGAAATATAGAAAAGGAATATCAACAGATCATAGAAATCAAAGTGCGCAGCAACTTTGACATCCTCAAAAACATCAACGCCGGCACCTATGCGTCTAGGATATATTCGTATGATATGCTTCGTAAGAAGTACTACGTCAAAGACTATGTTGCTTATGATGAATTTAGTAACATTAATCATCTTAATGATTTCTCGATTAACTCAGATTGGTTACCGGTGAAGCCTGTTAACTTCATCTACAACGATGTCAGACACTTCTCGGTATTTAATGGGTTTAATGACGTATCAAATACAGAGATCATGCAGGCTAGAGCGTCAGCTATTCAATTGCTCAAGAGTAACATGATAGAGATAAAAGTTAATGGTAGAACTGACTATACGATTGGACAGAAAGTCTACGTAGAACTTACTAAACCGGCTCCGGTAAATGAAAACGACACACTTACAATGGACAATATCACTGGTACAGTTGACACCTCCTTGTCAGGCAATTATTTGATCACCGCAATAAATAACATCATTAATCGCGAAAATCATACTGCGATCCTTGAGTTGTGCAAAGATTCTTCAGTGGAATAAACAATGATATATACAGGTTGCGTAGAATCTCGCAGTGATCCATTAAAGCTTGGCCGTTGTCAAGTTAGAATAATTGGTCTACATACTCACGATAAGACAGTACTGCCTACTGAAGATTTGCCCTGGGCACTACCCATGCAGTCGATCACCTCGGCCGCGATGAGTGGTATTGGATCAACTCCGCTTGGTTTAGTAGAAGGCACTTGGGTTCTAGTTGTCTTTCAGGATGAAGACAATCAGTATCCAATCATGATTGGATCAATTGGTGGAATTGAGCAGACCATGGTCGCTCCAACATCAGACAATTCAGCGTTACAGCTAAATGTTGATGGTGATGTCACTGACACCAATGCACAATCTGGTAACACTGTAGATGGAAGCGGTAGCGTACTAACAAGTTCTGATGGTACACCAGTTGTATCAAGTGATGGTACACCAGTAACAACAGGTACTGCTACCACTAACCCTACTCCTGCGCCTGATCCTAAACCTACCAGTCCAACCATTACGACTGGAACAGTACCTCCAGCAAGCGCGAAGGCTGGCATCGATGCACTCAATGCAGCGATGGACGCCGTTGGATTCACGGGGAAATATGGTCGTGCAACTATACTTGGTATCGCAGGAGGCGAGTGCGCTTGGGTGCCAAAGCCTGAAGGTTACAGTTACTCAGCTGAATCACTGCCTAAGATCTTTGCTAAAACGTTTTCTAATAAACCTGATCTAATCGCGCAGTACGCTCGATGGAAGGGAACTCGCGAGACATTCTTTAACTTTGTTTACGCTCCTGCAAATAATGGTGGATCACTAGGTAACACACAACCAACAGATGGTGGTAAGTACTACGGCCGAGGGTTTATTCAGTTGACTGGTCGCGCTAACTACACGAAGTACGGTAAGTTAGCGGGCATTGATCTGGTGTCTCAGCCAGACTTATTGAACGACGACTATGCTCAGTCTGCTAGGGTTGCTGTAGCATACTTCAAAGATAGAGTAAAGACGTCTGATTCAGATCCAAGTTATTTTCAAGCCGGCTTAAAAGCAATTGGTGGCGCTCAAAGTGGATGGCCAAAGAAGGAATCATTCTACCAGTATTTCCTTGGTGATCCTACACCTCCACCTCAGCAGACTGATAAGAGTTCTAGTCCTGGTGAAGAAGCACAATCAGTACCTGTAGCCGAGAACGGATTACCCGCGGATAGGCAACAAAACTTAGTCATGGGTTTCGTTGATCCTAACATGAAGTACCCGCTTCGTGCTTACATTGGTGAACCCGATACCAACAGACTCGCACGCGGTAAGATTGAAGGCACCATTGTAGAATTCAAGGATCAAAAGCTACTTGACAATGTCATGACCGGAGGCGGTGTGACTTGGAAGCAACCTGCTATTCCCTATAATGGTAAGTATCCCTACAACAAGGTGATGGAGACTGAGTCTGGCCACATCATGGAGTTTGATGATACACCTGAGAATGAGCGGGTGCACATCTATCATCGTAAGGGAACATACACCGAGATAGATGCCAATGGTACACAGGTCAATCGTATAGTTGGCGATGGGTATGTCATCACCGAACATAATGGTTACGTTTACATTGGTGGCGATTGTAATGTAACCATCAATGGCACGGCACGTGTGTTAGTAAACGCAGATGCTGTGATTGACGTAACAGGTGACACCACACTTACAGTTGGCGGTAACATATCTGCGGCTGCTGCTGGAAGCATATCTTTGAATGCTGGCGCTGATCTAAAGATAAAGGCCAACAACATCTTAATAGAGTCAGTGACAGACGTTAATGTAACTGCAGCAGGCATGAATAAGTTGACGTCTTCAGGCAACTTTGAAGTCAACGCAGGTGGCAATGCCAACATCGAAGGTTCAATAGTTAACCTAGCGAATGGCGCCGCTTCTGCCGCGCCTTCTGGTCTAGGTAGTCCTCCTAAAGCTGGCACTAAGAACACACAATCATTTAAGCAACTTCAACCACCTCCACGTAACATAGAAGCTGATCTTGGATATGAGACACCTGATGAGAATAAAACTCCCGGTGCCACAGCATATCATGAAGAAAGACCTGTTTCTGAAACACCTCCTACTACAGCAGAGTCTGCACCGGCTCCTGTAAATGCTGCGACATCCACTGACTCAGATTGTGGTATCATTCATGGTATGGCTTCATTCCCCGATTCATTCGTGCTATACACCGATAAGACTGGTTATAAGTGGACTGTTGGTAAAGTCTTGAATAATAACAATCTTACGCCTGGCACTTATAGTACAGGTCCCGGTCGTGGTACAAAGGCCATGACTAGTCAAGACATAGTGTGTAACCTTAAAGCTCTCTGTGTTAACATTCTTGGTCCTATCAATGAAGCTATCGGCACAGTTGGTAAGGCTTGGACAATGACGTCATGCTATAGATCATATGTACCTTCTGGTGGTTCTGCAACTAGTCAACACTTAAGTGGATGCGCGGTTGACATATCACCTGCAGGTAACTATGGTTACAAAGCGAACTACGACTGGGCTATTAAACTTGCAGCTATACTTCCTTTTGACCAACTGTTGCTTGAGTACAGAGATGCAGACAAAGGACATCCTAAACGTTATCAATGGATTCATATTTCTTACAACAACTATGGTGCAGGCAAAAAAGAACTGATGACGTTCTTAAACGATAAGACATATAAGAAAAATGAACTAGTGTTATTGGGTGAAGTGTGACCGTCACTGTATCACTTATCAATCCAACTGGATTTCCTGGTCTTGGCGATGAGGAGTTAACTGGTGCCGAACTTAGAATACCAGGATTTTATGAAGGGTCTACGTTTTCTATTCAGATACAATACGTCTATAACGATGGCGTTAACATTGGTGCACCATCTACCGTAACGGTTACTTCCTACACGATCAATGGCGTTAATGGTCCTCCTCTAACTTCAGTCACAACAAGCACGCTTCAAATGAATGGTGGTTCAAGTACTGTCTTTACTGATAACTACTATGCTTTCCTTATAGACGATAGAGGAACTATTCAACAACTACCTGAGAACACCACGACTCCATACATTGGACTAATCGAATGGCACCCTCCAACTATAAAAACCTTTGAATTGAGCCATGTTATAACAACAAGCATTACCAATAGCTTCACTACAGTTATAAATACAACAACGATAGCTCAGACTGTGAACTGGCAACTCGGTACTGCGTTAACGTCATTCAGAACCTTATTAGCTAAGGGGAGTGTATAATGCCAGCTGTAGCTAGAAAAAGCGGGACTGACAGGGTATTCTCTCCACATGGCGAGAATCCAAAGACTAAACCAAAATATAAGATGCCTTCAACACAATTTACTAATGAAGGTTCAAGTCGAGTGTTGATTGGAGGCATTGGTGCTGTAAGGCAAGGTGATCCAATGACTGATCACTTTATGGTTGGTGGTTTACTTCATAGCGCAGTAGCACCGACACCTCCAAAACTAGACACTGGTTCTAGTCGTGTATTTGTTGAAGGCAAGGGTTTGGGTAGAATAGGAGATGCATATGGTGGTGACCATCCCATCATATCTGGTTCATCCCGCGTCTTTAGTGGGTGATAAATAAGATATGGCAAAAAACACTAGAAACTTCTCTGACATAGACTTAACGTTTATAGCTAATCCAGTTACGGGTGACCTCTCTAAGAAGTACGACGAGAACGCAGTAAAGCAGTCGATTAAGAACTTAGTAATGACACGAAACTATGAGAGGCCGTTTAATAGTTCGATTGGCTCTCAGATCTACAACGTTTTGTTCGAGCCTATATCAAACATTACACCGAATCTAGTTAAACAGATTATCCAGAACACAATCAATACGTTTGAGCCAAGGGCTAAGTTAATAGACATTTCTGTTCTACTCACACCGGACAGTAATAGTTTATATGTCACAATCGTGTTTGCGATCATTAATACAGTGACACCTATAACTATGAGTCTTACTTTAGAAAGAACACGCTGATGTCAACGAATAAAATAAAAATATCAGATTTAGATTTTGATCAGATAAAGGCAAACCTAAAAACTTTTCTTACTGCTCAGTCAGAATATACAGACTATGACTTCGAAGGCTCAGGTTTAAGCGTACTCTTGGATGTGTTGGCATACAACACCCACTATAATGCTATGTACACCAACCTAGCATTCAATGAAATGTTCCTTGACTCAGCGAGCAAGCGCAACAGTGTTGTATCCATAGCTAATAACTTTGGTTATCTACCTGTGTCTAGGCGCGCATCAAAAGCTACCATTAAACTGGTTGTGCCAAAGGGTACATCAACTAATACAGTACTAGTGCTACCTAAGTACAGCGCCTTTAGTTCTACGATCAATGGAATTAAATATAACTTCTATAATATTATAGAAGCTTCTGGAGGGATAGTTGGCACTAATTATGAGATACCAAATATTCAATTAGTTGAGGGCACACCTGTAACAGAGAAGTTCACGATATTTCAGTCGAGTGATAGCATGATGATGCTTAATAATACAAACATCGATACCAGCACTCTTAAAGTCACGGTTCAAGATGTAGCAGAATCATTTACTTCTACCATGTATTCCTTTGTTGATAACATGGTGGGGTTGACCAACACCAGCAAAGTGTACTTCGTCAAGGAGACTGAAGACTCTAAGTATAAAGTGTATTTTGGCAAAAATAATTTAGGATACGAGCCTGGTATTGGTTCAGTTGTTACTGTTGAGTATATGATCACAAGCGGTAGTGCCGCTAATGGCATAAAACTATTCTCCTATAATGGTGCCACATTAGCATCTGGCATTGGTACACCAATTATCACTCTGCCAACTACTTCAATTGGTGGTAAAGACATTGAATCAAATGATGAGATTAAGTACAACGTCTCACATAAGTTTAGGACACAAGATCGAGCCGTCACGGCCGATGATTATGTTAGTATCATTAAGTCTGACTACGGCGCAGTAGACGCTATCACCTGCTGGGGTGGTGAGACAGCTAATCCTCCTGTATATGGCAAAGTTTATATCGCTATTAAACCTACAAACGCATATGTATTAACTGCGACTCAACGTACGTACATAAGAGATACTATATTAAAACCAAAAGCTGTAATCGGCATTTATCCAGAACTGGTCGACCCAGAGTACATCATTGTACAACTAAATGTGAAGTTTTACTATAATGCGAATATGACTAACAAGTCATCGACTCAACTTGAAACTCTTGTGCGTGAATCGATTGCTGACTATAATACAAGTAACTTACTTAAGTTTGGCGGAGCACTTCGTCAATCGCGATTAAGCCGAAGTATTGATGATACTGACGTCAGTATTACTAATAATGTAGTCTCTATGCATTTACGAAAAATTGTACCAGTTGTTTATAACACAGCAGCGCAGTATATAGTAGCGTTTAATAACCCAATTCCTCAAGCAGGATTTGGCGAAGAATATGTTATGTCAACGGGATTTTATATAACATCTGATGAAGATCGTAAGACTTATTATATTGATGATGATGGATTGGGGTCTTTAAGATTATTTTATTATAGTGAAATCACTCGCGGAAAAGTAGTCATTGACGCTCAATTTGGCAGTGTCGATTATATCAGTGGTTTGATTACAATTTATAGTGCTTTCATAACTGGTTTAGTAGGTTCAGATCTAGAATTCATTGTCACACATAGAAATGAAAATGTATTAGCTAAATACAATCAGATAGTTGACATTAGACCTACGTACGTTAATGTTACTGCTATCCAAGAAAACACACAAATGTAATGTCAAAAACGCCAATTTCTACTGTAGTTAGTCGTCAAATCCCGGCGTATATACGGGATGAATATGGCGCGTTTGTTGATTTCATAAAGGCTTACTATCAATTTCTTGAAGAGACACATATTGAAGGGGCACAACCTAACTATAAAGATCTAGAAGCGCTTCATTCTATTGAAGATACACTTGAAGTTTTTGTTGTACAGTTTAAGAAAGAACTATCAGCGCTCTTTCCAACACATCAACTTGCTGATGAAAGATTTGTTCTACAACGATTACGTGAATTCTTTAAGACACGCGGTTCAGAAGAATCTTATAAGTTTATATTTCGTGCCTTCTTTAATGAAGATGTTACGATCACCCATCCATCTGAGAATATTCTTAAAGCCTCAGATGGCAATTGGGAACAAGCTAATTTTATTACTGTAGACCAGAGTGGTCCAACGGGAACGGGATTAGTTACTGGTAACGTAATAAGCCAGTTAATAATATCTAACGATTTTGGTGTGTATACCCTAGATGTTACACAATCGGTTAAAATTAATAATACTTTACGTCGTTTCTATTTTAAGACAACGACTAATCTAACTATTAATGAAAATGACATTGTTCGTGCGTATAATGCAGCCGGCGGAGTAATTTATAGTGGTAAAATTATTTTATCACCACATGACTTGAGCATTGTAGTACCTGGTAATAATTGGAAGCGCGGACAAGTTTTTACAATTGGTTCAACAATAGCCATTACGTTAATTACTACTACTAATTCAGTTGATGTAACAACAACAGAACCTCATCCAACGATTGCTCGAGTGTTACAAGTAAGTCCGCTTGGTGCTGTAGAGCTAATTGAAATTATAGAACATGGTTATGGTCATGTAAATAATGAAATAACTAAGACATCACCGTTTGACAAACCTGCTGTTATCTCTTCTAGCATAGAAAAAGTACTAGTTTCTACAGGACCAAATGTTTTTAATTACAATATTATTTTAACTGATGGTGTTGCATCAAGGGATAGTACAATTGGTGTCACAAACGCTATAACAATAGATTCTTATTTCTCAGAAGAATACGCACTAGTTGCAGAATTCTATGCTGGTTCTATTGTCATAGAAAAATTAGAAACAGTCGGTACTAGTATTAGTGAATCTCTAAATTCTGGTGTTACTCTACAACAATATAATGAATCACAATTACAATTGGTATATAATTTTGATAGTGTAGTTCAAGGTAAAGGTAAGTATACTAATGATGCGGGGCAGATTTCTAATCAGCAAACACGAATTCAAGATAGTTATTACTATCAACTATTTTCATACCTAATTGAGTCTAGGGAAGATAGATCTAACTATAAAGACCTACTAACGATAGTACACCCGTCTGGATTGAAGTTATTTTCTCAAGTATTAAAAGAGATTAGTACTGAGTTTTCTACTATAGCATCTAGTGCTAAGAGTATCGATGTTAAGTTTATTTTTGATACAGCATTTGGTAATGATGCTAATGGTTATTCTAATAGATTAGCTAAGAATTTTTCTGGTGTAAATGAAGCTGTAACTGTAGGTGAAAGCACAGCAGCGCAACCAAAGACCATTGGTAAGAACTTTGCGGGAGCATTAGAAACTGTTGTAGCAGGCGAAAGCACAGCAGCGCAACCAAAGACAATTGATAAGAATTTAGCTGGAGTTTTGGAAGCTATAACAGCTTCAGAGTCTAGAGCCACTATGGCCATGACTATAAATAAGACAGTGTCAACAGTTACAGAAACTGTGGCACCTACGGATCTCGCTGGACGCATAAACTCACTAAATAAAACAATAGTAACCGAGATAGTCACTGCTAGTTCAAGTGATACAACTGCTGTAGAATATCTAGGTTATGCAACGGATTACTTCTCTGAGAACTACTCAGCAATAGTAACAACACTAACAATAGGACCATAATCATGATCAATGATAAAATTAAACCAAGCGGTGAGTTAACCATCGTTCTAAAAGACCAAAACGGTAATATTAAAGAACAACGCGTTATCCCTAATCTAGTAACAACGGCTGGTAAAAATCTAATCGCGCAACGATTAGGTGGCGGTACTTTTAGTAGTCCTACAGGGCCAACACATATGGCGCTTGGCACGAGTTCAACAGCGGCTTTAATTGGCGATACTATACTTGGTACTGAATTTGCAAGTACTCGAGTTGCAATGTCATCGGCTACTGGATCAGTAGCTGTATCGGGTAACATTATTACTTATTCATGCACGTTTGCTGCAGGTATTGGCACTACAGCAATTACAGAAGCGGGTATCTTTACTACTAGCACTATTAATACTGGTACTCTACTATGTCACACAGTGTTCGCTGCAGTAAACAAAGACACGCTTGATACACTTACTATCAATTGGGCTGTAACAAT
>Ga0208966_1000476_pt1 | contig 12708 bp, 13 predicted proteins | sample GreLakmeHU45MSRF_FD_187701 | JGI IMG/M metagenome (GOLD analysis project Ga0208966, IMG submission 187701) | Freshwater lentic microbial communities from great Laurentian Lakes, MI, USA - Great Lakes metaG HU45MSRF (SPAdes) | ecosystem: Environmental > Aquatic > Freshwater > Lake | place: Great...
TATAATGATTATATTAATCCAGCAGTTGGTAATACATATTTTATTGAAATAACTTGGATATATGCCGACGGTTCTTTTAAGTTTAGTGGAAGCGACCGAAACACAACTTATACGGACTTTTTAGTTATTTCAAATAAAGGACTTTCATATAATTTAAATGATGTTGTAAAGATTATTACAATTTCAGCAAACCAAACTGGTTCAACTTATTATAACCCACGAGTTAGTATGTGGATGACAAATAGTATGTTGCCTCATAACCAGATTGATAATGGTTCATACACTGGTGGGTCGCAATCAAATCCAGATGCTAATTATTGGATAGTGAATCATTTGAGCGAACAAGTTCTTTATACTTATCAAGGAGATGAGCGGTTTAACCAAATATTAACTTATGGAAATGATGCTGGGGGACGATTAAAATATTTAAAAATAAATACGGCGACTGCGACACAAACAATCAAAAATAAAAGAGCAGATTATTATACAAGAGCAGAATTAGATAAAAAGGATTATATAATCCCAAATACTATCAGCAAATATGCTATAACATCTTCGGCATTAACAACAGCATTAAATCCGTACGCTACAACATCATTATTATCATCTTACGCCCTGACAACCTCATTAAACTCTTATGCTCTAACAACTGCTTTAACAAATCTCGTAAGTGATGCCGAGTTAAGCACTTGTAATTATTTTAAGACAGCAATAGCAACGGCGAGCACAACTGGTATTGTCAAAGGAGGTGCTAATATAAGTATTGACGGAACAGGTATGATGACGGCAAATATTCCAATAGCAAGTAGCACACTGGGTCTAGTGAAATCAGGAGGTAATATATCAATTGATGGAACTGGTGTTATGACGGCGAATATCCCAATAGCAACGACAACTCTTGGATTAGTTAAAAATGGAGGAAATGTTACGATTGGTTCTACAGGCATTATGAATGTAACTCATCCAACATTACCTGTTATAGGAACAGCAAGTGTCGCTGGTTTAGTCTTATCTGGAACTAATGTTACGATTGATGGAACTGGTTTAATGACACCAGCAACGGCAACATCAACTTTAAAAGGAATATGCCGACCAGATAACTCATCAGTCATAATAAATAATGGTGTTTTAAGTGTTGGGTCAGTGGTTCAGGCGTGGAAACCAAATAATAATGGGATTTATTATAATGAAATACCAGCACCTGGTATAGGAACACCACCAACTGTTAATGTTATTATAGGTTCTCAAAATAATTCAAGTACTGATGCTAATAGTCCTATAATATTACCAGATGCTAAATTATATGTCAGGGACGACAAACCAACAACTAATATTTTATTTAGAGGCGGAACGGTCGGTGCTACTAACGGAAAAGTAAGAATATATATGACGACAGACTCATCTTATAGCAGTTTAATTGAAAGCGAACATATTGGGGCAGGTCAAACTAAATTATCCTTAGCGACGAGTTATAACGGTGCTTTAACGACCAAAATGATGATAACCCCAGAAGGAACGGTTGGAATTAATGTAATTAATCCAAATGTAGGATATAAATTAGATGTCGGCGGTGCTTTAAATTGTACCAGTTTAAATGTTAATGGTTCTGCCCCTGCTTTAAGCAGTTTTAGTGGAAATATAAACAGAAGCCGAGTTGATGAGTTATATCTTGCTATAAATGAGAGATTTTCTTTTGTTCTTACGCCATATCAACAAATTAGTTATAGTCCCACATTAAAAGAATCAAGATATAGGATTCCTACAAATCTACATTTAAATAGATATGGAAATTATGGGAATGGCGAAGGAGGAACTAATTATGGAATTTCGGCACAATATTATATGTCGTTACAACCAAATAGTGTTTTCGGGAGATTTCAATATTATTTTGGATTAGCAAGACTTGCTTGGATTGATGGGGATAATTTATCCTCTCTCAGTTCTATGTCTCATTATGAAATATATAGCAATAGTAGTGCTGACTGGAATACATTTGGGGCTTACAGCGAACAAGGCGTGTTTTATATTGTGGTCGGCGTTTATACTTCGTCCGTTTTGAATGAGTTAAATGTAATATTACATTAAAATAAAATATATTATATAATTAGATGGATTCCAAACCAATAGAAGTAATTGAGATAAGATATAATACGATTAAAGAAGCCTACGATAAGATGGGTTTTGCTAAGAAAAAGATTGATGGTTTGCGAGTTAAAAGAAATGAATTACTGCTTCAAAGTGATTTTTATTTTATGAAGGATATTACGATGACACCTGAAAAGGAACAAAAGATTTTGAACTATCGCAAAGACTTACGAGACTTTATTAATAAACTGATGGACGATGAGTTTATGCTTATTGAAGGCAATCTTGAATACTTTTATGATGCTGATTTTGAAGCGAAGTTTATGCCTAAGTTAGTTCTTTAACAAAAAAATATATATAAGAAAAAGTTATATTGGTAATGTATGTAGTAATGACAAAAAAAACTCGTGATTGGAGCAGGGATAATTGGGTGAAGTTTTATAAGATATGTCATCGTGATGATGAAGATAAAGATTTTTATATCGGTTCTACGACTAATATGGGTGTAAGAAAATACGCTCATAAAAGAAGATGTAATGATGAAAAAATAAGAGGGCATAATTATCCTGTCTATAAATACATTAGAGAAAATGGAGGGTGGGATTGTTTTAAGATACAGGTTTTAGAAGAAGGCATATATAATGACCGTTCTTTATGTAATCAAAGAGAAGCAAGTTTAATACGAGAATACGAAGCAAAGTTAAATAAATGTATTCCTTGTGCCTAAGGGACAATTAAAGGGTCAAAAGTCCTTAAGTTTTTCATTAGGAAAAATAATTTTTTGAAAAAAAAGTTTTTTCAAAACATAGGGTCTGCCCCTTCTTTTGACCCTCTAACGAAAATATTCGTTTTTCTTTTTATTAACTTTTTATTAACTTATAATATTTAAAGTATCAGGATGTAATTCATTACTTGCTACAGGTTCGCTACAATCTTTTATAGGTTGTTCCAAAGGGTTTTCTCCTTCATTAAAAAGACTATCAGGTGTTTCAAATACTTGTTGTTCTAATACACCTTTATGATTACTTTTTCTTATAGCAATCTCATCGGTATTATCAGGTGATACATAGTTTTTCTTTTGATTTATAGTCATTTTAGCTGCCAAATCAAGAATGAAAGCATCACACTTTGCTATTTTCTTTCCAATAAGGAGTTCGCCTCTCGCCATCAAATCATCGTAAATTGCTTTGTCTTCGGTGGTGTAATCTTCAGGATATACATATTCCATTTATTATTCTTATCTATATAATAGATAAGAAAAAATTATATTTAATGATAACGAAAACTTTAAAAAGTATCAACGACAAAATCCGTAATTATAAAAAATATTCTCCGCCACAACCAATTAATAATGATTTGCCTCCAACATTTAATATAGTTTTATCAAGTTCTCCAAAAGGTGGTGGTAAGACATATAATGCTATTCAGTTATTGACAGCGTATGAAAACTCAGGATTCAAAACAACCGATGGGACACCTGTTCGTATGAGAACAATCTGGATAAGTGGTGGGACAAGCAACTCCAAACAAAATGCTATTTTAGATACTTTAAAGACATTACACAAGAATGATAAAGTGGATATTGAAAATGATGTAGATGAAAAATTAAAAGAGATATACGACCAATTATTGGTTGAAAGAGATAATATTGTAGAATATACGGAATACAGACGGATTTATAAGAAGTTTATAAAAACAAAGAATATTAATACGCTGACCGACGATGAACTACAATTTTTAGAATGGAAGGCATACATAGACCCAAAAGAAGACCCAATATCACCGAAAGATGATGATGGAAATGAATTGTTTTATCCTCGTATGGTGTTTCTTGTTGCTGATGATTTAATTGGTAGTGATGCTTTTTCTACAAAAAAAAATAGTTTTCTCAACAGATTAGCAGTAAAATCACGCCACGAGAGCGAGAAGTTAGTTGGGATTAACTTGTTTTTTATTACGCAATCTTTCAAGGCAATTCCTCCAATAATTCGCAAGCAGACAGACCTTTTTGTTCTTTTAAAATCCGCATCAAGGGATTATATTATAGAAAATATCAGTTTTGAGGTGGGTTCTCATTTTACGAAAGAAGAGATAGGTGAATACTACGATGAAATAATGAAAATAGATTACGGTTCTTTAATTTTAAGCATTCACAAGCAAGAAAAACCTGAAAACAGAGTCCGTCAGGGATGGAGCAAAATTGTTGAAAGAGATAAAAAATATTTATTATAATTAGATGACCTATAATTTTTATATTGAAAAGCACAACTACGACAAAAATGAGATTGTTATAAGACCTGATTTTCCTATAATGTGTAATGGAAAAGAGAGATTGAGTGTTAAGTTAGTGGATTTCAAATATTTAAACAGTTCATATAATATTAGTTCAGCATTACACAATAATGTCGTCAGCGTAAGCAGTTATGTTCCAGCACACTATTTAAACACGGTGAATAGTATCTTCTTCGGTAATCAAGAATTAAGCAGTCCCATACACAATATAGGGACATCAACATTTTTAGAGGTTAGTAATACATTCGCAAGTACGGAAACACACGAGAAAAGCATAGTTGGAAGTGATTACGCAGTATCTTGGGGTTCAGTTGTAAATTACAATAATTATACACCTAACAAAACTAATTTCCGCGATGGTTATAATAACAATTATTTAGGCATTTTAGATAACGAATACTTTAAAATATCAAAGTATAACACTAATACTTGGGAGACTGCGTTTATATTAGAAGCAGTTTATATAAAAATGACAATTCTTGTTGGAACAGCACCACAAATCATTACGATTACATACGGCGTTGAAGGAAGTAATGATAATATAACTTATACATCATTACCAGTTAGTCAAAATGTTTTAACATTCCCACAATATAGCAACGGAGCTGAAATAACATTAAATATAGATGCTGGTGTAGTTCCTTATAAGTATTACAAAGTTAAAGTTTTGTCGCACAACAATACCTTTGTTGATAATTTTAAAATATTAGTTGATAAAATACAATTTTATAAGGCAGGAATGGTTACGACAAATATAAATGAAACGACAACACAATCACCTATAACAATCCCTGATGGGTTTTATAATATTGACAGTTTAATAACAAAGTTTAACTCAACGCCAAATGTTAAAATTGCCCTTTCAAGACAAGATTTTACTAACAAGATAATTGTATCTAACAGCATACCAATACAAATAATCCAAAATCAATATCCGTATGTAGATACACCAATCACTACAAGTACTGAAATACGGACGCTCATCTTTCCTAACAATCTTACGGCAAATATGTATGGATTTAATGACCGTTTAGTACCATTAGCATTAGGTGCTATAAGTGATAAATATTGTAATATAATGAACTTCTCAAAAATAATAATATCAACAAATCTTGCGTTTAGTAATTCAACGGATAATGATATTCCAAAAGATGGTTCGCCATATTCTCATTTTGGAATTGGAAACATTCTTGAATGGATTGATGCGGATGAAATCCCTATGTCTTGTATAAAATATAAAAATATTGAAAATATATCTCACAAGTTAGATAATCGTTATATTAATGAGTTTAAACTCGTATTCTGTAATGAGAAATCTCTTCCGTTAGTGTTAGATAATCTCTTGTTACATCTTCAAATTATTAAAAGCAAAAAATAAAAATCTTTATATATATTAGATAATAAAGATTTAAAATGCGTATTCCTACGATGTCAGCAGTACCTGATTATTCAGCTCCTAAGAAAGGCAGAGGTCGCACTCGTAAAAATTATACAAATGCTCTCTTTGATATGCCGAAACAAAAAAGAGGTCGCAAACCAAAACCTATTGACCCAAATGTTGTCGCAAAAGTTAAAAGAGTTTATGTTAAACGAGAAGCAACAAAAAACGCTCGTGGATTTCCCATTCCGTATGAAAGCAAATATGTTTCAAATGGAAAACCTCGTGGTCGTCCTAAGAAAATTATTAACCCATCCGCCCCTGTTGTAAAAAGAACTTATGTTAAACGAGAAGCAACAAAAAACGCTCGTGGTTTTCCAATACAACGAGAATACAAACCTCGTGCTACAAAATATAATGCTCGTGGATTCCCTATTCTGCGTGAAAGCAAACCTCGCCCAAGAAAAGCACAACCAGCTAATACGGTACTGAACCCTATCTCAGGTCGTTATGTCAAAATTAACGGATTCACTCATTTAAAATTACTTCGTGCTGGCGTGTTTAGCAGTTCAGTTGGGTCAGGATGACAAGACGGCACTGGTGATGGCAGTAATCAAGTGTTGGAAAAACTGCTAATTCCTAATGTTGCTTTTAGAAGTTATTTAGATGATGAAAGTGATGGTGTAGGCAGTATGAGTCCTACATCATTTCAGGCGTTATATACACCGAGAACGGCAGTCCAGCGAGAAGTTGTAGAGCAATTTATGGAAAATATAGGTGTGGGTTTAAATGGAATAAGAGCATTAAAAAAACAACAAAGAAAAGAAGCAGTTAAAAAAATAAAAGAAAGACAATCGCCAAGATATACACCTCCTACAGGTTCAGCATCAAGTTTAAGACCGACACCACCAACCGTACCAAGATATAATACAGGAGGAGCAAGGGCATCAATAGGCAGAATAAGGACACCAACACCGCCAGTAAGGGACGAAGCAAGCGTTATGTATCAAGCACAAATGACGGCTGAAAGAAACGCTCAAAGAAATCGTATTAATGAAAACAGGGCAGGTTTAAAAGATGTAAAATCCACTTATATAAAATCTTTTGCGACTTTATCAAGGATGACAACGACTGATATAAAAAACAAATTAATTAATGAAAAAAACATACAATCTTATCAATTAGCAGGATTAGATAAACAACAGTTAATTGAAAGATATTTAACTTTGTCAGGCATATTCAAATCTCGTGAAAGACAAGATTATCCTGCTTGATTTTTATATTATTTTTTTTTCTATATATTATTATAGATAGAAACCATAGATGCCTTTAACTTACGATGAACGCGTTGAGTTGTTAAAGAAAGCAAGACAAGCAAAAGCTGAGAAGAAATTAGTTAAAGCAAAAGAGATTGATATTGTTAAAGAACCAGTTAATACAATTGAAGATGAAACCCCCCCTGAGAAGAAGAAACCTGTTAAGAAACCAGTTAAAAAAGAAACTGTTCCAAAAAAAACACTCACCATTCCGCCTCCGCCACCGATGCCCGAGTTTATTGAAGAACCACCTGAAATTATTGAAGAGATTGTTTATAGACCGAAAGCACCAAAGAAAAAGAAGATTATAAGAAAGATTATTAGAGACCAATCTTCAAGTGATGATGAAGAAGTTGTAGAAGAGATTGTTGAGAAGAAGAAGAAAAAAGAACCGAAAGCAAAACCCACGCCTGAAATAAAAACTCCAATTATGCCTCCGCCACCGCCAAAGAATCCATTTTTTAATTTTTAAAATATATTAATCTATTAAATGACAGCAATAAAAACACGAGGAGAAGTCTTTACACCACCAATATTGATAAATGAAATGTTAGACAAACTGCCTAATGAAGTATGGCAGAATCCTGATTTAAAATGGTTAGAACCGTCAGCAGGTAATGGAAGATTTGTAAAAGAAGTTTATGACCGCTTGATGCTTACGATTAAAGATGAGAAACATATTTTAGAGAATATGTTATATATGGTGGAGTTAGATGCGGATAATTGTGAAACCATACGCAACACTTATGACGGACAATATAAACTCAATATATTTGAAGGTAGTTTTATTGATTATAAAAGTGAGTTTATGTTTGATATAGTTATGGGGAATCCGCCTTTTCAAAATACAAATGAAGATGGAAAACGCAGAGCATTACTTAATAATTTATGGTCTGTATTTATAGATAGGTCATTTAACAATCTTTTAAAGGATAACGGATATTTATTATTTATAACCCCGTATAGTTGGATGACACCAGGTTTTAAACACAAGGATATTTTTTACAACAACTATATAATTCATTTAAACATAAAAGAATGCGAAAAATACTTTAAAGGCGTAGGGAGTTCGTTCAGTTATTATTTAATTAAAAAAACAAAAGTTAAAAAAGAAACAACTGTAATATGCCAATATGATAAGAAAATTTATGAGAGTAAAATGTTGATAGATGATATATTTTTTTTACCAACACTATTATCGGATAAAAGTTTATCAATAATTCGCAAGTTTTATAATAATAAAATTCCAAAGGTATCTTTTAAAAAATCAGGAGAATTAGACACGCATAATAAAAAAAGTTTAATTGGCGAATGTAGTAAAAAAGAATATATATATCCTATAAGACATACCACAAGTAGTAAAAATATGTGTTCTTCTAAAAAACATTCATTAGCAGATGAAAAAAAAATATTAATGAATAAACCATCTGAATTAGAACCAATATATGACTCTGGAAAATTGGGTTTTACTCAAAATCAATTATATTTACTAACAAATAATAAAAAATATGTTGATGTATTAAACAGCAGATTATACAGGTTTATATTTAAAATATGTAAATGGTCAGGGTTTAATTCTTTGTTAATATTTAAAAACATCCCATATATTGAAAAATTTAATAACGACGACGAACTATATAACTATTTCAAATTAACAAAGAAGGAGATTAAAATGATTGAAGAAAATACTAAGGGTATGTATAAAATTACTGGTGGGTTAAATATGAATAAATATTGAAGTATTATATGATAGTCAATTGTACGATATAAGAAGACCAAATATGAAAAATGTTGATAATGATGGTTTTATATTCCCTTGCGTTTATACAATATCACAAAGTAAAGGAGTTAGTTTATGGTATTCAAATGTTAATAGAGGGCATTTTGGAGTTCCAAAAGTTATATGGACTAATGGGCGAGGTTCTCCAATAATTGACGAAGAAGGGCAGTACGGATTAACTGAATTTGCTTACGGCATCGTTGATGAAATAGATAATCTACAAAAAATAAAAGATGCGATTATACGCCCTGATTTTATTAATTTAATGAAGTATGTAGTGTTTAAAGAGTGTTTGAGATATAATTACAGAATAATTGGGTTGTTTAAAAAAGACTTTTATAATTATATTATATAATATTAGATGGTGAATCACAAAGAAAAGCTACAAAAGTTGCTTGATAAAAGTGAGTGTCTTGTATTAGTATGCTCCTCAGCGTGTAATTATTGGTCGTTCGTTAAGTTCTTGTTTAGTATTCCGCTCGTACTTACTTCGTCAGCTATGTGTATCATTAATTCCATTAGTGAAGATGCGAATCAAATGAAGATTCCAAACATCATCGTAAATGCCGTCAGCGTATTGATAGTGTCTTTAAACAATAGCATCAAAGCAAGTGAAAAAGCAGAGCAGTTTAAAAAACTATCACAATCTTTTATGACGCTTACGCAAGAAATAGATGCTTTTGACGATGAGAATGTTATTACAGCAGATAAATATAATATGTTAATCTTGAAATATGATAATCTAATAAATGACTGCGATTTTGAGGAGATTCCAGCAAGATATAAATTATCAGCAAGTAAGTCATTTTATAACAATAACAGGGCAGTCCCCATACATTTGAATGGTGTCATCGGTAATCATATTGAGTTAGTATCAAAAAAACCAGCAATTATTATGGAGAATCCGTAAAAATTGATATAAAGTTATTTTGTGATAAATATATAATATGACGCCAGAACAGTTGAAACGCTATAATGAGAGTCGTAAAATTAGATACGCAACTGATGAGGAATATAGGGAGAGGCAAAAGAAGTTTGCGAAGAAGTCTATGACAGGGCGATATGTTAAAATAGCAGACCGCCCAAAAAAAGTTGAAAGTTGAAAGTTGAAAAGGCATCTTGCTAAAATAAAAATTGATTCCTTCTTATTTTTTTGTGATATAAGAATATATTATTATCATATATTAGAATGTATCAAAGTGTTAAACTTAACTGTTTGTGGAATCAAGATGAAGTATTAGAATTATCTAATCCCACCCTTGAATCTTACAAAGAGGCGATTAAAAACTTTCAAGTACCTGTAGAACCTGTTGGATTTGATTATCAGGTGAAACCGTATGTTGACGCTGACCCTATAAAATCATTAGATTACACCGATGAAGAATGGGACGCAGACATATTAAAAAACAAACACCGCATTCTAACTTGCTTTCCTGATATAGATTTAACTATTGATGATATATATCATATTAAGAGAAAGTATCAAAAAAAAGATGGGATTAAGTGTTCGGTTCATTATACAGTTGATAAAGTACGAATCAGTTATAGCAATTGTATGCGTACTTTTGCGAAAATCATTCCTGAGATTGAGGAGTTTGATGGCGGTGTTTATACGAAAAAGCGTCATCTCACAAGCATTTATTCTAATAAAAAGATTGATGTTAAGACAAAGAAGACTATTACTTTGCCTATGCTCCTGCCTGATGGGGATTATGATATTACGAAGAATCTCATCACATATATTGAAGAAGACTTTATAGATTGGGATTTAAACTTTCCAAGAAAAAAGAAAACCGTATTAGAAGCGTTAGATGAATATGTAGAAAAATACGGACAAGATGAAGAAATAAGCGAATACGATATTAAGAAAACTTTATCTTATCTCAAAAAAGTCTGTTATGATTTAGATGTAAAAAAACAGTTAGATAAGTATGATGATTGGATTAAAGTTATGTTTGCTATAATAAATACTTGTGCTTCAAAAAAGATAAAAAACGCAGATTGCCGTAAATTGCTTCACGAGATTAGTATGCGTTCAAGATGTTATGAAGAAGATGATGTGGATAAATGGATAAATAACAATATTGACAAGGCAGAATTGCGTGATAAAAAGTTAGGTTTAAACTATCTTATCAATACTTGTATCAGGAATGATGACCCTGACTTATGGCAGAAGTATTATGAGAAACCTTCGTATAATGTAATGAAGATGCGTTTTGAGAAACATTGCTTTAAATGTCTTCACAATATTATATATATTGATATGAATGAAAAAATAAATGATATTAATCCTGAGGTGTTTTACACGCTGACTCACGATAAATTAATAACAAAATACACACATCTAAAATATTATGAGAAGACTTGTAATAAGAAAGGCGAATGGGAAATCAACGCGAAAAAGTTTATTACAGAATGGTGTTGCGATAATGCTCTTAGATTATATCAGTCAGTATGCTTTCGTCCAGCTGGATTAGAGAGTCATTATAATAATACATATTTTAATCTGTTTAAAGGTTTTAGAGCATCATTAATGCCTTCCAAAAAGAATTATGATATAATACAACCTTTCTTACAGCATATCAAGGTTGTATTAATGTGTGGTAATGAAGAGCATTATGATTGGTTCTTACAATATCTTGCTAATTTAATACAGCATCCTGATAAAAAATCAAATGTAATTATAGTCTTTCAAGGGACGCAAGGGTCAGGTAAAAGTATTGTTGTAGATACGATTGTAGATAAAATTATTGGCGGAGATTATGCTATATCTACAAGTAATCCTGAGCGTACTTTCTTTGGAACATTTAATTCACTCTTATCTAATAAAATCTTATCAGTTATTAATGAGGCAAGTAATGAACTGAGAAAATGTATGGATAGAATTAAAGACTTATGCGTAATTGATAGGATAAATATTGAATACAAAGGCAAGGATTGTTTATCATTTAACAATTATAATAATTTTATAGCAACTACAAATAATCCAAATCCATTTGATGTAGAATGGGATGACCGCAGATTTGCGTGGTTTAAGACAAGTACGGCATTTGTTGGTAATAAAAAATATTTTAATAAATTAGGAATGACGCTTGTAAATGAAGACTTTGATAGTTCTTTATACAATTATTTAAAAGAGGTTAAAATAACTATTGACAACTTTCAATTAACACGCCCATTAACAACGGAGTATTCAAAAGTTAAACAGCGTAATCTGCCTAATCCAATCAAGTTCTTACGCAGTCTTAATATTATATATAAGAAAGGAAGAAAGAATGATGATTTAATATATGTAGTGTCAAGAAGTGAGTTATACACAAAATATAAAAAGTATTGCGAAGAAAATAAATATACATCATATAATGAAGGTGCTTTTAAGGCATATATAGAACAAAATAATGGAATAATATATTGTAAGTCTAACGGTATAAGAAGTTATAAGTTTATGAAAGTGGATTATGAAAAGTATATATCACAATATGATATAAAAGATGATGATAATATTCCAGATATTACAGATGAAGTGGATTTGTATGCGACAGATGAAGAATAATAAAATGTAAAAAACGAATATTTTCGTTAGAGGGTCAAAAGAAGGGGCAGACCCTATGTTTTGAAAAAACTTTTTTTTTAAAAAATTATTTTTCCTAATGAAAAATTAAGGACTTTTGACCCTTTAATTGACCCTTAGTTTTTTCATCTTTTTACAAATCTTAATCGCTTTCTTCACATTCACTATCACTATATTCTTTATCTTCCATTTCATTGCTGAAATCACACCATAGTTCTTTCATTAATATATCATACATTAACTTCTTATATTTCTCATCTCCACTCTCTTTAAGACACTCCATTAC
>Ga0208966_1000478_pt1 | contig 12699 bp, 16 predicted proteins | sample GreLakmeHU45MSRF_FD_187701 | JGI IMG/M metagenome (GOLD analysis project Ga0208966, IMG submission 187701) | Freshwater lentic microbial communities from great Laurentian Lakes, MI, USA - Great Lakes metaG HU45MSRF (SPAdes) | ecosystem: Environmental > Aquatic > Freshwater > Lake | place: Great...
TAAACCAACTATTGGGATCCATCGCAACACCTCGTGACGTGTGTGATTTGGATGAACTTCATAATATTCATTATCCATGTCAACCCTTTATGTATACCCTACATGGATATATCATTCATGAGAATCACGAGCTCTTGATCATGAGTGTCTTCATGAAAGAATCTTTGAGGGATGGACAAATGAAGGAGAAATCGATGAGGCGTTGGTTGCGCTCAAATGCGGCCGCGCAGTTGTTTTGCACGAGGTAGTCTTGAAGATCTTGTGAAGGGAGAGAAGCGAGCTTTTGGGCCTTTTTAGCACCAATGTGAGACCGAATGGGCGGAATGTTGTCGCTCTTGTCTCCCATAATGATCTTCATCCGTAGATCTACGCTAGGATCCCCGGTTCCACGGAGACGAAGGTTGTTGTTGCGCTCGTTCATGTTGTAGGCATGTGTTCGAGCATCAAGAAGTTGGAGATAGTCGTTGTCATTCGTAATGATGATGATGTCCTTCTCGAATCCTGCGCTCCGAAGTTTGTCCTTGGTGAGCGCGACAATATCATCTGCCTCCATTCGCGGGAACTCAATCATGTTAAGTTGTCGTTGTAGGCAATACGAACGATGGCTGTCAAACATGTTCGGATTGAATGTAGATTTATGGGCGCGCTTGCCCTTGTAGTCCGAAATGTGCTCGTTGCGCCAAATGGAGCGTCGTGGGCAGTCGCGGCAGAAGAGAACATTCGAAGGCGTTGTCCGCCAATGCGAGAGCATCGCATGAATATCCGTATCCATGTCGTGGTAAATGGACTGTATGAATCCACGGGATTCGTGGAGCTCGTGTGTTTTATAAAGGGAGTGTGGATGCTCGGTCCGGTACGCTTTTAGAGTCGTAAAATACCTAAAGAACACATAGTAACTTGCGTCTATTAGAATACATGGCAGATCCATACGAATAGCAATGTCCTTCACGGGTGGGTGAGCGGAGTGTTGGTTCATAATGGTGCGTGCCATCGTAGAAAGAGCCATTGAATATGTGGTATGTGTTATGTGGTGCGTAATCCCTTGATAAGTGCGCAAGTTTACGAGCGTGAGAGGCACGAGTTTCTTGCTATGTTACACTTTATAGCGCGTCATTTTTTAAGTGCCAGTCGGCCAGTTGTGGGGCCTAGTTTAGTTTAGTTTTAGTGTGTTCGGTTTTGTAGACGTTTAAAGCAACCGGTGACTGGTTAATAATATAGGCTCGTATGGCCGATGACGATCATGAAAATGTTCCATTCTTGGATTATTCGAATATGTCCGGGGAGCAAAGGTTTATGATGATGATGAACGATCGAATAGAGCACCTTGAAAAACAAATAGATAAGCTTGAGCTTCAGCTTCAAAAGCAAATGAGTATTGAAGAAGTTGTTACGTCGCGGTACTTCAAGTTGTACATCGAGCGACGCATTGACTTGAGCGTAAAAACGTATCGAGAACACGTATATCAAATATTAGACGATGTGTTCTCTGCTCGTGCTGATATGAAACCCGTATTTGCTGCATGGCATTGGGATTCTACACTTGATGATGGGGGTGAAGTGATGACGATGGATTTGTACGTGTCCACTGAGAGCATACTGCGCCAAATAGACATGACTGCGCATGTTAATTCGTATGAGAAAGGAATACAAAACAAGGAGAGTAAGGAAAACAAGGACACATGCGTGTGGGCGTTAGATATATTTCAAGATAGCTATCAATTCATTGAAAGCTTGAAGTTTAACATTCATCCTTACGAACAAAGTGATGATGATTCGTGGGGATACGAATTTTGGAACCACTTGGGCAATGGGAAGATGGGGTTCGTTATGAATACGGATCCATTCACCAAGAGTTCCAATTATCTAGATTGTTCGGAGCTTCAATTATATTACTCTGGGCTCTTTGCGCACGAGAACTGGGATGCGCTCATGGACTTTTGTGATGGCTTGTAGGTCATAACCCAGTTATCCAACTCGTATTCAATAGAGTACGTCATCATGAGCGTGCCCGGTGAAGTGGCCGAGGTGACATCCTCGCAAAGGCGAACACATTCATCGTACGTGAAAAGATGGTAGAACCGCCAATGAATCTTTTTGTCTTGCGTTTGGCTGTGCCATGGCACGAGGTAATCCGTTTCTTCAGGGTGCAACCGTTTCCATTTAGTATCTCTCTTTTTTGTGTTGAGTTGCTCGTACGCCCAAACGGTCACCATGGCCTCGCCCTGGCCCTGGCCATCATGCACCCGCACTGCTTTCAAGAGGTTGCGAACTGCTTGAACGCGGGCGGCGTAGCTGGTGATGTGATGGAGAACTGCAATGCAAATCACCGCGTCGGCGGTTTCGTTTCTTATTGGGAGACGCTCGCATTCGCATGATACTTGAAAGAAATCCGGGTGGGATGTGAATGTGAATGTGCTTGTTTTTGATAGGTGTTGCGCATGACTAAGCAACTCTTTTGTGATGTCGCAACCAATGTAAGTGAGATCGTTTCTTACGGACGTGTACTTTCCATTACCGCAACCTACATCGAGCAAGGTGGAATACTTGTTGAGTGATTGGATGAACAACTTCACTTTGTTCCAATGCGAATATCTTGTACGGGAAAACTCGGACGCAATCAGGGCATACACGGCCCCAGCATTTTGGTGTGGTTGCATACTGTAAAGCTTGTTATAAGCTTACGTCTATGTGAAAAAAATATGAGAACGCAATCATTTCTTGGGCTTGCTTTTGACAGCTTTGGCCTTGGCAGCCGGCTTTGCTTTTGGTTTAGGTGCGGGCTTCGGTTTAACGGGCTTACGTTTACCACCGGCTTGAGTCGTAGCGGCGGCGGTTGTGGCATCAACCACGGGGGTGACCTCATCGGCCTTTTTGGTAAATGCGCTCGTAAAGCTTTGGAAAAGACTCGGCTTTGGTGCGTCCGTTGAAGGGGATGGGGATGGTACAGGGGCGGGGGCGGCTACGGGCTCAGTACCAGGAAGAGGTGGAAGAGCTCCATCCGTGGATTTCATGAAGTCAAAAAATCCACCACCTGTTTGCTTGGGGTGTTTGGCGGGCTTTACGGGCTTGGAAGGCTTGGGGCTCATTCTTACTATTGCAACACAAGTAAATTTGAGCTAGCGCTTGTAGAGATATTCAAAGTCCGGGTCGAAATTATGGCCTTTCACGTCGCTGTAATCTTGAAACGGGTACGGTTCAAGTGATGGCATGCTTGGCATTGGTTGAGAGCAATCTGTGGTGGCCATATACGCTTGCATTATCATAAAGAGCGTGACAAATACAAGCATCAAAGAAATGATCTCAAGTGTTGATTCAATGCATTTAGCCCATTTACTCATTTCGTTTTGATGAGACTCGTCATCGGATGATATCGCGGCCCATCTCACGTTGTAGTCTTCATTATATCCTTTTTCAATGTCTTGACCCATTGAAGATCTTGTGATAATTGCTTTCTGAAAAGTATTATCATTTTTTGTTTAGATGAGAAATGGTCGTACGGACATCAACTCATTCCAAATCAGGATGTAAATGAGTACAACAATACACCAACACCTGATGGATTGTATCAACTTCTTTTATTAATGTGCCATCATCACGTACATTCATATAGTCATCTTCATGATAGGCGATCCACTTCAATTGATATTTGTTATTGATGTGCCACCATTCTGCGATGTAATCGTTCACTCCCGAACTACGAGAACATATGAAGCTAACATCATTTGGGCAGGTGTTTTGAAATACCCATTCATTGATGACCAGCCATCCAGACTCGGATAAATAACGCACATTTGTGATTGTTTCCATTATATTAAATTGTACGTCTTATCTGTTTAAATTTACCTATTGTGAGCTTTGTTTACGGGATGAGGACTTTTTGGCAGTTGACGGGACGCTTTTTTGTGTTGTTTGGGCGGAAGCGGAAGCAGAGGTGGAGGGTTGGTCGGCCGGGGTGGTTTGAGGGGCGAGACGAGCATCCCATGCGGTCTGGCGACTGGCTTGCGTGTAGTGGCTCGGGGCTAGTGAGTATTCTAGGTATTTTTGTTGAATCTTAGAAGCTGTTTTATTGACATCAACGAGAAGCAACTTCAGCATCTCACGGTCGGTTGTTAAATCTTCGAGTGAGAAGGCGCACCGCTTGGGAGTTGCCCCGAGAGTCAATAGGAATTTCACCATTTTCTTGTTTTTCATCATGATTGCGTAGGCAATCAAGGGTATGTTTCCGCTGATCCATGTGAAAGGGCTTATGATGGCATTCTGGTTTGCCGTATGTGGCTGTCTGATGAGACGATCACGTCTTGTACCTTGGTCGTATTCTAAAATGTTGTTTGGAACGTCCATATACACGTTATTCAAGTTGATTTTGTATTTTTTCACAATATAATCGAGGACAGACATGAATCTCTTTATGGAATTCGGGATTTGAGTAGCGCTTAGTTCGTGGAACAAAATTTTCAGCCATTGTTGATTCTCCGTTCTTCGCATGCTAAAAATAGGAACAAAAGCTTCTAGAATGTCATCAAGTTGATATGTTACACATCTGTTGAAAATATCAAATGCTTGCTGTTTGCTAAATCCTCTTGGTGTTACGTCGTTTACAATTGTTACTACTAATGGGGGCGATGTGAACCGGTTAGCAATCAATGACTTCAGCATATATCTTAGTTTTAGCGATTTTGGGGAGTTCTTGTCCTTGATGATCTCTTGAAGTAAACGAGAATGATGTTTCTCAAAGTGATCTTCTGTTGTGAAAATTCTGTATTGGGTTTTGACAAAGTCATCAATTGTGTTCTCAGAAACCGTTGTTGGATTCAAAATAATCCAATCTATGTCAATAAACCAATGTGTCGTTAGCAATTTGTTGATGTACGGCTCGTTGCTTAGGGACTCAATGACATGGTTTTTCCACCACGATGGGCTTGGGCTTTTTTGCCATAGCTCTTCTTTCATGTCGCCCCAAAGCTTGCTCGTAATAAAAAGTTGGTCGGGTTGGGAGTCCCGCATTTTGTCAAGCACCGTTTGAAGCCATGGGGCTTTGATGTCGTACATTGTCATCATGAAGTAGTAGAATGGTCCCCATTGCCCTCGTTCGATCCAGCTCATAACAGCAGGTATCCAAATGCCAAGGTCCCAAAAATATTTTTGTGTTTTACCTTCCATAAAGCTTTTTAGCATGGGACCCGTAACGTTTTGACTCTCAAGAAGAGCTCGTAGCTCAGATAGAACCTGTGTGCGTCGCTCGGCGGCTGCAGTTGCTCTTATTGAAGCAGCACTTGGCTGTACGATCGTAGAACGTGTTGGAGGTGGAACACCTCCGTTCTCCAATGTAACCGATAAATCGTATAATTCGGATAAAGTGGCGTTTGCGGACAAACCCGCTTCCGCGGCGGCCCTCCTCGTCAATCTTCTTGACATATATCTTATCTATACGTTGAATCGAAATAATTATCCATAATGGATGTAAAATGAGGCCCAAGGGGTCTCCTCCGGGATTTGAGGGCCCCCCGCGATACACATATAGAGATATACCACACTTGAATGATATGTCAAAAGCCCCTAAAATACTCAAATCAGGACAATCGCTACAAATTGGGATAACAGATACGGATACCGCGAACGCGAACGCTAAAGCTTATGCGCAAATTCAGTCTATTTGTGCCAACAAAATGAAAATTTACTTACCTGTTAATGGATTCGCCCATGCCGTAATGGAAAATGAAAACGAGACCAAAGTCAACCTCATGAGCGTATTTGAATACGCATATCGTGCTGAGTTCACACGTAAGACGAAAAACAAAAACTAAGTCTTATACAAACGGTTACAAACGACCCTTGAGTTAAAGAAATATGGTTTCCACTCACTTAACTTGTGCCAATTTTGATTGTAGCATTCGGAACATGCGTAAACGTCTTTATATATGGACCACTTGTATAATTTTGTTTTCTCATAAACGCCCGAGCACAAGTAGCATTTCTTTTTAAAATAGTCGATTGGAACAACACACACATCAAAGCGAACTTTTATAGTTCCGGGAATGATAATGATTAGCTCAACAAAGACGTAGGATTCCATTACATATACTAGTAACGAGTATATATACTAAAGCTGTGTATGTCTTATATTCAATTTCATTCAAATGATTTTATCAAACTGTTGCCGTATGCAATATACATGTCAGGCGTTTCTACTGCGGTACGACACAATGGACAGATTTTATTGAAGGAAAGCCAAGCCTCAATACAGTCAGCACAAAAAGCATGATTACAAGCCTTTATTTTTCTCAAGATAAGATGCGGTACCAAGCATATTGTACACAAAAGAGGGAGCTGTAAATGCTCCACACTGGTCCATCTATCGAGATTTGGTACACCATCAATCTCCATTGATTATTGATTATTAATCATGAAAGAATTATATTTTAGCACGCTCGAATGACTTTTGCGATCTGCGTCACAATGGGGGGTGGGACTGCGTTTCCAATTTGTTTGAGAGCAAGCATGCGTGTTCCGTGAACTGTAAAGGATTTGGGGAAGCCCTGAATTTGTTGAGCTTCGGACACGGTGAATGGGCGCAAGTACATTTGGTCCGCTGATTTAATGGCCACGAACATGCGAGGCATGCGCGCATAGGTGCATATGAGCGTCTTTGAAAATCCGTCGGGATCGACGACTTCGCTGTGCGTCGGGGAGACGCGTTTTCCAAACGATAACTCCCCGCGCTCCAAGCACCTTCGCAAGTTGAGTGGCGCGGCACCTGTAACTTCTGTATTGTTCCCTTCAAACGTTACGTAACGCGTGATGCCAAAGGCGCGCACTTGGTCGTCCGTAATCTCAATCGCATTATCTAGGCTTTGCTCAAGAATATTTGAGAGTGTAACTCGGCCGGCAAGGGCACCTTCTGCCATGACGCGATCCCATGAGAAATCAGCGACAACTTCATGGTTGTTGTCCACGGCGCGGCCCACGAAAAAGCATCGCTCCCGCTTTTGAGGAACTCCAAACTGTTCCGCTTTTAGCACCTTGGGTTCTTCCATCGCGAATCCGATTTCTTCGAATGCCTCTTTGATCACTTCCGTCACGTCCTTACCATCACTTGTCTTCATCTTGGTGATGTGCTTGACGTTTTCACCAATGATCCAACGGGGCCGAATGATTTGTGCGATTCGTACAAAGTCCTTAAAGAGGTTATTGCGATCGTCTTTCACGTCCTTCTTGCCGGCATGCGAAAAGCCTTGGCACGGGAAGCCCGCAAATAGAATGTCGATATCACCGACGTATTCTGCGAGCATTTCTTCAGTTACAGCGCGCACATCGCGCTCAATAAGTTTGCTATTTGGAAAGTTCGCAATGTGCGTGTTGATCATAGCTTGCTCCCATTCTACGAATCCAACGACCTCAATGCCGGCAGCCTCAAGGCCAAGCGTATCCCCGCCTGCTCCTGAAAACAACGAGATTGCCTTCATGGCGGGATTTATCTATGTGCTCGTCTTCTTTTTGTGTCATATGTTCAATTTTTTAAGCACAAAAGGCGAGTGGGCGAAGGCGAGCGGGCGGGGTGGGAGAGTGGGATGGGACGGGTTGGGGAGCGATGCGACTAGGCACTTGGGAGCAGAAACGTGTCGAGTTGTTGAATTACATTAGATGAGATGGATTCGGCCTTGGCCTCGGATATGGCATCCCAATGGATGGAACCGGAGAAGTTGGGGCGCACGTACATGTTGAGAGAAAACCACGAGTCTGCGCACCTTTGATCTTGACCAAATGCGTGGATGTTTTTGTCGAGTTCCCTTATTTGGTCTATGAGAGCCTGACGCTTGTCGAGTAGCTCATTCATTCCGATGCGCAGTGGTTCTTCGATGAGCGACTCCATTCCGCCGTTGAAAATGATGTTTTTGTCTTTTTTGTAATCGTAGTAATGATAGATCATGTGCGTCTTTGCAAGCGGGTTCGAGTCATTGAAGCACATCACTCCATGAGCCGTCTTACATTCATAAGACAACACGCGAGCTACGAAGGGGTGATTCACCGTTGCGTCTGGGGTGGGTGCGGGCGTGGGGGTGTGGATGGGTGCGTCAGTGGGAGTAGGGGTGGATGGGACGGGGTCACTTGGGATGATGTGGATCAAGAGGAAGTCGGGGTATGACTGAGATCCAAAGGGTTGATGGGCGTAATATAGGCCACTTGAGCAAGCATCGTTCGTCACCGGAAAAACAGTTGCAGTGCCCTTCAAGATGGCTTGCCGATTGGTTTTTAAGAAGTTTTGTTGGGCTTTTCCTTGCCACGGAGCAAAGAAGAACTCTTCAAAGATGGAGGAGATTGTATGTTCATGAAGTTTAGAGTTGACTTGCGTGTTAGCAGTCTCGGCAAACGCCTTGAGGCGAATGGTACTCAGTCTATGATGCAGCGATTGTGCGACGGTTAGGGCGGCGTGAGCGGCGGGGGAGGGCATGGCGGTGGCGGGCGCAGAGGGCATGGCTCGTTGATAATGGAAAGAATAAAATTGATATTCATTTTTTAGTTTCGAATTCGATTTTTTTCGAATAAAGATTTGCCTCAGAGCCCGGCGCGCCCCGATTGCCAGTTTTGAGTGATTTGAGGAACACGGCACACATAGAGAGCAGAGACGCGCTTCAATTGCTCGTTCACATACGTGCGGAGCGCGTCACACTCTTTCATGGCATCTTGCGCCCGCTCCTTTGAAAACTCGTCGTGGAGTGCATTTCGGAATATGTCCATTGAAGCTTGGACAAACATTTCGAGAACCATGAAGATGGCTTGCTTCTTCTTTCGCCGTTTCTCTCGTTGTTGTAGAAGCAGTTTGAAGTTGTCCTCCGTTAGCTCGTCCATGAGAAACCGCACACGAAGATCTTCGTTCGTCTCCAATATTCCCACAGGTTGGTAGTGGGGCATTTCAGCATGCTCCATGTGGCCCACAATACGATGGATGAGAAGAAGTTCGTCGTACTCAGGTGGAATATCTAGGCCAAACGCTGTCCGCCCAGCATTTGCACGGGGTCGATAATCAAGAGGAATTTTAAACCACCTCCGAAGTTGGTAGATGTCCGGAAACCCACCGCACGGAATATCCCCTTGCTCCCGTGCAATCTCGCGCCCGGTGCCCCGCTGCCACTCGTAAAAGTGAGGATTATGGACTCGGCCGGCGCACACGAGCCCAGTCTTCCAACTAAACGCCGTATGGCATTGCGTACACCACATTTGGTCGCACCCATCAATCTTGGAAATTAGCGAGGCACATTTAGGGCACGGACGAGACTGTGCCATGATCACCTTGGCGGACTCAACATTGTCCGGGTTGCACGTATGAGGCACATCTTTCGATTTTCCAATGACTTCGTGGCATTTGTTACAAGCGAAGGTGTTGCACGTCCCACACTCCCAATTTGTGCCCAAGAATCCACGGCAATTGTCGGCCGGGCAACTTCGGATGAAGGCGCGCTTGGTGTGAAAAAGGTTGAGTGAGTTGGGGGATTTATAAACCCGTTGAAGTCTGAAGTTCTCATCCATTTTTATTTTGATCTCTAAAATCTCAGTCGCTTTCTGATTGTATATCTCCCTTAGCTTTGATTGTTCAATCTCAAGCACACGCAAGGTGCGCAGTTGTTGAACACGTGGTTGCGCCTCCGGCAACAAGCTCTTCTCTTGGTCAAACAAGATCTCCTCACGATGCTTCTTGTAGTCATTGTTGAGAAACGACATGGGGAACATGTCTATCAAGATGTCCCGCCCCCAAAGTCTGCGACAACTCATGCAATGCGCATCATCCTTGGACTGAAGCAAATATTGACGAGTACAAGCCGAGCAAGAGGTGTAGGCACAGTACGGGCATTTGATTTGTTTTTGGGTAGTTTTGTTGAACTTTTCGATACAGATATCGCAGTTGGTGGCAACAGGGGCCTCACGGGCGACGGTGGCAGATGTGGAGGCCATACGTGATATGTGATGAGGTTTTTCTTTTAGATGATCATTTTTTCTTCGGGAAACTAAATCCGGATGGCAAATATTTTCGGCGAAAGTAAAATTAAATCAGAAAAAATGACGAGCGGTAAATGATTGAAAGCATGTAAGATCACAGCAAACTGCTCTCTGTTTCCACTAAAGAGTCTTCGTGATCCTCGTCCTTCGGCTTCGGCTTCGCCTCTGCCTTTCGGCATCCGTAGTTGAAGACATGGCCTCCCCGGTCGTTCTTCCCATTTCGGTGTCTATTGCTTCGGCGAAGTCGCAGGTCGTTATCACGGAGATTCTCAAGTCCGCCACCATGAGCGAGGTCATGGATATCGCAGGGGTTGAGCGTGAGCGCCTAGCTACGCTCCAAAAGGAGGAGAAGAAGGCGATGCGGGATGCTGACAAGGAGGCCAAGAAGGCCATGCTGGAAATTCGGAAGGAGGCTGCGAAGGAGGCAGCAATTGCTCAGCGCGCTGTAGTTGCCGAGGCCAAGTTGGCCGATAAGAATGCTCAAAAGGAGAAGAAGATCGCAGAGCGCGCGGCGGCCAAGGTGAAGAATGAGGCTGAGAAGCTCGAGCGACAGATGAAGAAGAAGGAGGAGAAGCTCGATAACGGGGCGACGAAGAAGGCAGAGAAGCTCGCCAAGGTGGCCGCGAAGGAGAGTGCCAAGGAGACGGCAAAGGCAGAGCGTGTTGCCAAGAAGTTGGCGAAGACTAAGGTGTCGGATAGCGAGGGCGAGGGCGAGAGCGACGGCACGAGTGAGAGCAAGAAGGGCAAGGTGGGGCGCCCCCGGAAGGAGCGTGTTCACAAGAACCGCAAGCCCCGGGAACCGACGCTGTACAACCTCTTCATCAAGGACGCTCTTAATGCCATCAAGGTCGAGAACCCTAGCCTTGACACGAAGGAGCGCATGAAGCTCGCTGTTGAGAAGTGGCGCGCGCACAAGGCGACTGTGACGGAGGCGACTCAAGCCTAAACAAAACTTGCGAGGGTAAAAAAAACAAAAAGGGAAACAAAACAAAACTTTTATTCTTTTTTGAAAGTTGAAGGCGAAGTAAACTACCGATATTTCAAATTAATTCGAAAAAAATGATTGGTGATATGTATTAAGTGTTGTATAATACAGTACAGTACACGCCAGTATACTACAGTACAGTTAGCTCTACTCAAGGTCGTCCAACCCAACCCTCCTATCGAAATGGCTTTCAGGTCTCCCTTCACCTTTAGCGTGGTGGACGATATGATCGTGCAAATCCGCATTTGGGGCATTTACCGAAACATTTTGAATGGTCGGTATAACGTTGCGATGACCTCTATCAAGAACACCATTTTCCAGCTAAATAACACGCCGCACAACGTCCTTGGGAAAAACTTTTCAGACGCAATCGAGAAAAAATTGTATGGCGCACTGGTCAACCTCGCGACGCGCCGGTACTGTGCAGCTCACAACTACATTCGCGAGATTCACTACATGATGCCTGTGTATTAGCGAGCTTGGAGAGAAAACAAATAATACAAAAATAAGCACATATTTTGTGCTTTCTTGCGTTTTACGAAGCGAAAAAATGAAAGGCTTTTTATAACTCAAAAAGTATTCATATGGACATTGATGCTAACCAGGTAATGAAGCTTTTTACAGCTTTTCGTAGCTATTGTAACGAGCGTGATGCCGTCTATAAAACTCTATCAAAAAAACAGCGGTCCCCTAATTTTCCAGAAGACATCTCCGAAAATATTGTGAGGCAGTTTATCATCAATCACGAGAAAAGATGTTGTACTTGGGCCACTCAAAAAGGCGATTTACAACTCGTTCCCAGTATGGCACGCGTAGAGGTGAAATGCTTTTCGTCAACGGGTCCCTTGAGCTTCGGGCCTGATGAAGCATGGGACGAATTGTACTTTTTGGATGCCATGAAGCTGTTGAAAGAAAATGAGGTAAGGATTTATAAGTGTTCCCTCTCCTTCGAAAGCGACATAATCAAGAGCTTGCCAATGAATAAAAATGAAACGTTCGAGGATCAATGTAGACAAAAACGGCGGCCTCGATTCAAGCTCAGCTTGTTACAAAAGCATTGTCCAGAGCATGTTTCGTGTGTATATCAAGGATCACTGGAAGATATATTATTGGTAAGTGTTGAGAAACCGAGCGACTACATGCCGAGCGCTTGAATGACCGCAAGGGCAATCTTGCGAACGACCCCGACGCTCACGGCATTGCCTGCCAGCTTATACAATGCAGTATCCGATAGGCCATCGAGCACATACGTTTCAGGGAAGCCTTGTAGATTAAAGCACTCGCGGGGCATGAGTTTTCGGATGCCAACGCTGTCTCTCAGCAATGGCACATTATGCCCTCCACCACCCATATTTGCCGTAAGAGTCGGGCATACGTTCTTTTTGTTCTCACGCACGTACTTTCGACGAAGTTGATAAATCGTGTTGTCCCTTCTTACGTCCTTCGTGATGTCGTCCTTGATGATGTCCCAAATCTTGAGATTATCACCGTAGTAGTATTTTGCCGGCACTTGCGCATCCACCGGAATCAAGAAGTCCGATATTGGGCGTAACTCGTCAACCTCTGGCGGAAACTCAAAGAGCTCGGCCGCTGCCGCGTCTTTGAAGCAAACGATGTAGATCCTTTCCCGGTTTTGCGGAATGTTGGTGACCTTGCTCGTATTGAGTACCTTGTATTTTATGAAATATCCACGGTTTTTGATCTCTTGTTGGATAATCTCA
>Ga0208966_1000479_pt1 | contig 12684 bp, 9 predicted proteins | sample GreLakmeHU45MSRF_FD_187701 | JGI IMG/M metagenome (GOLD analysis project Ga0208966, IMG submission 187701) | Freshwater lentic microbial communities from great Laurentian Lakes, MI, USA - Great Lakes metaG HU45MSRF (SPAdes) | ecosystem: Environmental > Aquatic > Freshwater > Lake | place: Great...
GCCCAGCAGAACGGGCTGACCGTCTCGCCGCCGCTCGGCAAGCTCGGCTATCACGGCGTCGAATCGGTCGAGTTCGCCTTCGAAGAGTTCCGCGTACCGGTCTCGGCCGTGCTCGGTGGCGAGGAGATGATCGGGAAGGGCTTCTACCAGATGATGTCGGGCATCGAGACGGGACGCATCAACGTTGCCGCTCGCGGTCTTGGCATCTCGCTGCGCGCGCTTGAACTGTCGCTCGAATACGCCCAGCAGCGCTCTGCCTTCGGCAAGCCAATTGGTCATCACCAGCTGATCCAGAAGAAGATCACCGACATGGCGACCCGCATCGAAGCCTCGAAGCACCTAATCCTGGCCGCCGCCAAGAAAAAGGATTCGGGCCAGCGCGCAGACATCGAGGCTGGCATGGCGAAGCTCTACGCCACCGAGACCTGCCAACGCTGCGCCGAGGAGGCCATGCGCATCTTTGGTGGCTACGGCTACTCGACCGAGTACGAGGTCGAGCGCCTCTACCGCGACGCGCCACTGATGATGATCGGCGAAGGAACGAACGAGATCCAAGAGACGATCATCGCCAAGGGGTTGCTCAAGCGGCACGAGTTGATCTAGGTCGCTGCCCGTTCGACGGGCGTGATGTCACAAAGGGGTCAGACCCTTTTGTGACATCCAGATCCGTCCATGAAACTCGCGTGCGTTTCTGAATGTCACAAAGGGGTCAGACCCTTTTGTGACATCCAGATCTGTCCATGAAACTCGCATGCGTTTCTGAATGTCACAAAAGGGTCTGACCCCTTTGTGACATCGCGCGGCGAGGTGGTGTTCGGTGAAGAGCAGTGGCGGGTGGTGATCTCTGCCGAGTGGAAGGCGTGGGGTTGCGTTGGTTCGGAATGCGACGAAGGGGTCAGACCCCTTTGATGCATTTCGCCTCTTTGTGAAGAGCAGTTGCGGATGGTGCTCTCTGCCGAGTGCATGGCGTGGGGTTGCGCTGGTCCGACGGGGTCACCAAAGCGACGAAGGGGTCAGACCCCTTTGATGCATTTCGCCGCGCTTGGCTGCTCTTCGACTTTTGATTGCGGGCTCTGTGCACCAAAGAGGTCTGACCCTGGGATGGCAGAAGCGCGGCAACGGGCGAACATCTCTTACCGAGGAGCGTTGCGGTGCCGCGCGGAGGGCTTTTTGTGGCGCCGCGCGGAATGTCTTTGCATGCAATCGGTCGAAATCGGTGGCTTGTAATCAGGGACGACCTATGGTTTTGTACACAATTCATGGCAGGCTTTCCCGAAACCGTTGGCACGAACGCCGAGCGCGTCTACGACGACTTGCGCGCGGCGATCGTCAGCGGCGAGTTTCCACCCGGCGAGCGTTTGCGCACCGAGGCGCTTGCAGAACGCTTTGGGACCTCCCGCACGCCGGTGCGTGAAGCGCTCGTCCTGCTCGAGGGTGATGGGCTCGTCGAGATCGAGCCGCGCCGCGGCGCCGTCGTCCGCTCGTTCGACCCTGCGGACCTCGTCGATCTCTATGAGGTCCGTGCCGTGCTCGAAGCCCGCGCTGCCTCGCTCGCTGCAACGCGCATCACGGAAGAGCAACTGCTCGCACTCGAAGCGGTCTGCGACCACGCCGATCGGCTGGCCGGCAAGACGCCACACACCGTCGACAAGTTGCTGGCCGCCAACGAGGAATTCCATCGCATCGTGATCGACGCTGCTGGCAGCCCACGCCTGAGTGGCGCACTGCGCACCGTCGCAGGTATTCCACGGCCGTTCAAGACCGTCTTCTGGAAAGACGCCGCCGAGCGTGCCCGCTCGCTGTCTGCCCATCGCGAAATCGTCGCGAGCCTGCGGGCTGGGTCGGCCGAACGCGCCGAGAGCGCGATGCGTCTCCATGTACTAACGGCACGAGACTATCTCGTAGAGGTGATGCGTGAGCGAATCTGAAACCCCCAGCACTGGTGCCCTTGAGGGCGTCCGCACGATCGAGTTCGGCCAGCTCTTGGCCGGCCCATACTGCGCATCCCTGCTTGGCGACTTTGGCTCCGAGGTGATCAAGGTCGAAGCTCCGCCGAAGGGCGACCCGATGCGCGAATGGGGCCGCGAGCGCGTCAACGACCACACGCTCTGGTGGCCGACCCTGGCTCGCAACAAGAAGGTTGTCACGCTCAACCTGCGCGTACCCGAAGGGCAAGAACTCGCACTCGAGCTGATGGCCAAGGCCGACGTTGCCCTCGAAAACTTCAGTCCCGGCACGATGGAGAAGTGGAACATCGGACCGGAGCAGGCGATGGCCAAGAATCCGCGGCTGATCTACGCCCGCGTCTCTGGCTATGGCCAGACCGGCCGCTACAAGGATCGCGTCGGCTTCGCCGCGGCCGGCGAGGCAATGGGTGGCCTGCGCTACATCAATGGCTATCCCGACCAGCCGCCGCCGCGCAGTGGCATCTCGCTCGGCGACACGCTCGCCTCGAAGCAGGCCTTCGAAGGCATCCTGCTCGCGCTCTATTGGCGCGACGCCCGCGGTGGCAACAAGGGTCAGGTCATCGACGCTGCAATTGTTGACGCCTGCTTTGCGATGACGGAGTCGACGATCACCGAGTACGCCCTCACCGGCGTCGTGCGCGAGCCCTCCGGCTCGTACCTCTCGAAGATTGCGCCTTCCAACGTGCACAAGTCGAAAGACGACAAGTGGGTCGTCATCGCAGCCAACCACGATTCCCTCTGGAAGCGACTTGTAGTCGTGATGGGGCGGCCCGAGTTGGCCGAAGATCCACGCTACGCAACGCATCGCGAGCGTGGCGATCGTGAGCACGAGCTGTACGCAATGATCGACGAATGGGCGGCCGGGTACACGGCCGCAGAACTCGACGAGATGCTCGCCGAGGCAAACGTGGTATCGGCCGGTGTGTACACCGCCGCCGACATGTTCAACGATCCACACTTCCGTGAACGCGGACTGATCGTGGATCTCGAAGACCCCGAGATCGGCACCATGCCGATACCGGGCATCACACCGAAACTCTCTGAGACGCCTGGCGAGATCCGCTGGGGCGGCAAATGGGAGGTCGGCGCAGACAATGAAGCGGTCTGGTGCGGACTCGTTGGGCTCACCCAAAGTGAGCTTGGCAAGCTGCAAGAGGCCGGGATCGTCTAGCGTAATGCCTAGCAAGTGGAGAGAAAGGACGGACTCGTGGCCTATCGCCTAGGAGTAGACGTCGGTGGAACATTCACCGACCTGTTTCTCGTCAACGATGACGATGGAACGCAATATCGCGTCAAGACCCCTTCGACGCCCAGTAACCCTTCCGAGGGCGTGCTGACAGGACTGACACGCATGTGCGAAACGGCGGGCATCTCGCCCTCCGATCTTCGCAACATCATGCATGGCACGACTGTCGCGACAAACGCCGTGCTCGAGGGCAAGGGCGCTCGCGTGGGTCTGATCACAACCCAAGGGTTCTCCCAGATTCTGCACCTTGCACGCTCGCAGACCCCGGGCCCCCTCGCCGGTTGGATCATCATGCAGAAGCCCGACCCACCGGCATCGCTCGCCGACACCCGTGAGGCTGTCGAGCGCATGGGCCCGCGTGGCGAGACCGTGGTCGCTGTCGATGAGGCTCAGGTCGAGCAGATCGTCAAGGACCTCGTCGACAGTGGCGTCGAGTCGCTGACCGTTGGTCTGATCAACTCGTACATCTCAAACAAGCACGAGAAGCAGATCGGTGCGATCGTCGAGCGTCTCTACCCGGACTTCCCCGTCACGCTCTCGAGCGATGTCGTACCGGAGTTCCGCGAGTACGAGCGCACGCTGACCGCCTGCATGAACTCGTACGTGCGCCCGCAGGTCCAGGCCTACGTCGATCGACTCGACGTCGAACTGAAGGCCGCAGGTGCAACCTGCGACGTCAACATCTTGCGCTCCGACGCAGGCCTGATGACGACACGTGAGGCTGGTCGTAACCCGATCTACGGCGTGCTGTCCGGTCCGTCCGGCGGTGTCGCGGGTGCGCTCTACGTCTCGACGCGTGCGGGCTTCCGGAACATCCTCACGTTCGACATGGGTGGCACGTCGACAGACGTGGCGCTCTGCCAGGACGGCGAGCCGACGATCGGTCGCGACACCACGATCGGGCAGTTTCGCCTGAAGGTGCCGTCGATCAACGTGCACACCGTTGGTGCTGGTGGCGGCTCGATCGCCCACGTGCCAGAGCTGACCAAGGCGCTTCGCGTCGGTCCGCAATCGGCCGGTGCCGAGCCGGGTCCTGCTGCCTACGGGAAGGGCGGTGAAGAGCCGACCGTGACGGACGCCAATGTCGTCGTCGGTCACCTGCCCGCCAGCCTGCTCGGTGGCGAGATGAAGCTCGACGTTGAGGCCTCCCGCACGTCCGTGCAGAAGATCGGTGACGCCATCGGTCTCGAGCTCGACGCGGCGGCTGAGGGCATCATCAAGATCGTCAATGAGAACATGGCGGGCGCGCTGCGCCTCGTCTCCGTTCAGCGTGGGTACGACCCGCGTGACTTCGCACTCGTCGCCTTCGGTGGCGCCGGTCCGTTGCACGCGAATGCCGTAGCCGAGCTGATGGGCTCGTTCCCGGTCATCGTGCCGCCCTCGCCCGGGCTGCTCTGCGCGGTCGGCGACCTCGTCGCCGAGTTCCGCAACGAGTTTGCTCAGACGATCGTCAAGCCGATCGACGAGGCCGACCCGGCCGAAATCAAGGCTGTCCTCGACGATCTCGGCACGCGTGCACAGGACTGGATGACGTCCGAAGGCATCGGTGCCGGCGATCAGCGAGTCACGTACCTCGCGGACATGCGCTACGTCCTCCAGGGCTACGAGATTCCCGTCACGGTCGACATCGCGCAGGTCCAGGCGGGCAGCATTGCTCAGCTTGGCGACCAGTTCGACGCTCTGCACGAGCAGCTGTACGGCTTCAAGATGGACGACGCAGCGCGGGAGATCGTCAACCTCCGCTGCATCGGCAACGGAGCCGTGCCGAAGATCCAATTGCCCTCGGGCACCGTCAAGGCGAACGATGCCTCTGACGCGATCTTCGAAGAGCACGAGATCGTCTACGACGGGAAGCGAATTCCCGCCAAGATTTACGACCGCTCCAAGATGACCCCGGGCGCCAAGTTCAACGGCCCGGCAATCGTCACCGAGTTCGACTCGACGACGGTGGTCCTCCCCGGCTATGTGGCCGAGATGGACGAGTTCTACAACATCCTGATCAACCCACAGGCCTAAGGGAGGAGCTCTAATGGCAACTACTACAGACGAGCTTCGGATCGCAGAGATCCCAACCGGAATCGACATCGACCCGGTTACGCTCGACATCATTGAGGGCGCCCTGAAGAGCGCCCGGTACGAGATGGACGCAGTGCTGTTCCGATCGGCAATGAGCCCGGTCATCCGCGAGCAGCACGACGAATTCCCGATGATCACCGACCCTCGCGGTCGCATGGTCGTGGGGCAGTTCGGTGCCTACATCAACGAGATGATGGAGGATTGGGACCAGGGCATCTATGAGGGCGACGTGATTCTTTGCGCCGACCCGTTTAAGTGCTCCGCCTCGATCTCCCACACGAATGACTGGCTCGTGCTGGTCCCGATCTTCCACAGCGGTGAGCTTGTGGGCTGGTCGAGCCAGTTCGGTCACATGATGGATGCGGGCGGTCGCCTGCCGGGTTCCTTGCCCACCAACGCGAAGACGATCTACGACGAGGGACTCATCATTCCCCCGATCAAGGTTGTCGAGCGGGGCGAGATCCAGAAGCCGGTGCTGTCCCTGATCCTCAACAACATGCGCAACGCGGCGATGAACCGCGCCGACCTGTTCGCCCTGATCGCAGGGTGCCGTTCGGGCGAAAAGCGCGTGCAGGAACTGTGTGACCGCTTCGGCAAGGAGACGTACCTGGCTGCGCTACAGGCGCTGCTCGATCGTACGTACGCCGCCATGAAGCAGCTGATCCACTGGGCCATCCCGGAGACGCCACAGTCCTTCGAGGACTACGTCGACGACGACGGCCTCGGCAACGGTCCGTTCAAGATGAAACTGACAATCTGGCGCGGGGGTGACCACGCGTTCTTCGATTGGTCAGGCACAGATCCACAGGCGATGGGACCGGTGAACTTCTACCTCTCTGAGGGCATGTTCAAGATGTTCATCGGCATCTACCTGATCATGGTCAACGATCCGCAGATCCTGTTCAACGACGGGTTCTACCCGCTGCTGCACATCATCCTGCCGGAGGGTTGCCTCTTGCGTCCGAGGTTCCCCTCGGCACTGGGCTGTCGTACCCATGCGCTCGCGCGCATGTTCGACGTCCTCGGTGGCGCGCTCTGCAAGCAGGCTCCCGAGATCAACACGGCAGCTGGCTACGGCACCTCGCCGTACATGCTGTACTCGGGTTGGGGCGAGAAGGGCGACTTCTTCTTCGCCATGGAGATCCTCTACGGAGGCATTCCCGGTCGACCAATCGGTGACGGCATGGACGGTCACTCGTGGTGGCCGCTGTTCGAGAACATCCCGACCGAGTATCTCGAGGCGTACTACCCGCTTCGGATCGACGGTTATACGACGATCACCGACTCGGGTGGTCCTGGTCTGCATCGCGGTGGTAACGGCGTTGAGAAGCGCTACATCTACCTCGAGCCGGGTCAGGTTTCGATCCACGACGATCGTTGGTTGACGCGTCCTTGGGGCGTGCTCGGCGGTCTGCCGGGTGGTCGTTCCGAGAAGATCCTCAAGCGCCTCGATGGCACCGAAGAGCGGTTGCCGTCGAAGTGCGACGAGATCGAGGTCGTGCCGGGCGACATGCTCGTGTACCGCACCGCCGGTGGTGGTGGCTGGAAGGATCGTCTCGATCGTCCGATCGAGGTTGTCGTCAAGGACGTCTCGTATGGCCTAGTCAGCAGTGACTACGCCAAGGAGGGCTACGGCGTTGTGATCAACGCCGACGGGTCCGCCGATGAGGCTGCCACGGCGCAGGAGCGGGAGCGTCAGCGCACTGAGCGCGGCGATGCTCTGGCTTTCGATTACGGTCCGCCACTCGCCGAGGTACTGGCGAACTGCAAGGCCGAGACTGGCCTCGAGCCACCGATCCCCGCAGTGCCACTGCGCTGGTCGCCGCTTGAGCCGGGCGATGACGCGCAGCGTCGCGTCCGCGAGGCCGACAACATGCCTGGAGACATCGTCACCGCATGAGTACGCATGGACAGGACACCGATTCCTTTTACGAATCTCGAGGATTTGGGAAGGCCGCCGGCTTTGGCCGGCGGCCGGTCCTAGTCGTCGTTGACCTCCAGAAGGGCTTCACGGATCCCGCGTCGCCGCTCGGGGGGGATTACACGGAACTCGTTGCAGAGAACCGCCGACTGGTCGACGCCAGTCACGACAAGGGCGTGCCCGTGGTCTTTACGACGGTCTACTACGACGAGGCTCCAGCCCAGCCCGCCGCGGTCTTTCAGGCCAAGGTACCTTCGCTGCTCGTCTTGAAGGCCGGCTCGGAGTGGGCCGAGATCGATGAGCGTTTGGGTATGACCAGCAAGGACACGCTGGTCGTTAAGCAGTTTGCGTCCGCCTTTTGGGGGACAAACCTCGGCGCCTTGATGGCGTCGTGGCAGGCCGACACGTGCATCGTCACGGGCGTCACGACTTCAGGTTGCGTCCGCGCTACAGTCGTCGATTCGCTCCAGCACGGCTATCGCACGATCGTGCCGCGTGAGTGCTCGGGCGATCGCGCCCCGGGTCCACACGAGGCCAACCTCTTTGACATGAACCAGAAGTACGCCGACGTGCTGCCAAACGACGAGGTTGTCGCCTACCTCGAAGCGCTGCCAGCACAGACGCCTGCGATCTAGCCTCGCTGTCTAGGAGGCGGTCAATGTCCAAAAGGGGTCAGACCCTATCTGGACATTGGATGACGAGCTTGCTCGTCTATCAAATGTCCAGATAGGGTCTGACCCCTTTTGGACATTGACCTCGTCGTCGTGGTTGTTGTCGGCGCTAGTTCGCCGCTGCAGGTGGCTCGAGCGTGCCCGCGTCGCGCAGGATTGACTGGGCGCGGAAGACGACGGGGTAGTCCACGAACGTGCCGTCATCCAGCGTGAACGCCGACACGCCCTTCGCTTCGTTTTCGGCGAAGGCGGCGACGACGGCGTGGGCCCAGGCGACCTCGTCAGCACTGGGCGCGAAGACGCCCGCCACGATTGGCAGTTGGCGGGGGTGGAGGACCATCTTGCCTTGGAAGCCGAGCCGTCGCGCCCACGTGGCTGCGGTCGCGCAGCCCTCGTCATCCGAGAGTCCAAGGTACGGGCCATCGATGGGCTGCTCGAGCCCGGCGGCACGGGCCGCGAGGACGAGCTGGCTGCGCACGTGAAAGAGCTCGTAGCCATCGGCCGTCAACTCGACGCCGAGATCGAGCGAGAGATCGGCGGGACCGAGCAGCAGCGTGCGGAGGCGGGGGGTAGAGGCCGCCACAGCAGATGCGGCGAGGACGCCCTTCGCCGTCTCGGCAATTGCAATTAGACGAATCGCACCAGCCTCGAGGCCCTGCTCGCGCTCGAGTGTGTCGAGGCGATTCGCCACGTGACGGACGTGATCGGGCGACTCCACCATCGGAATCAACAGCCCGGCAAGGCGAGGGAGGGACGGCGCCAAAGCGTCGAGGTCGGCATCCGAGAACTCGGTCTCGACACCGTTGATGCGGACGTGCACCTGAGCGCCCACGACGGAAGCATCCTGCAGCGTCTCCGTCACGATCACTCGCGCAGCAGCCTTCTCCGCCTGCGCAACGGCATCCTCAAGGTCGAGGCAGACGGCAGAGGCCCCAATCCCGATCGCCTTCAACGACTTTCGACTGTCGTTAGCAGGGGCAAACATCAGCGTGCGAATGGGTGCGCTCACGGGCTTCCTCTCTTGACCGAATGATTCTTTGACAGTATGCAGGTGATGGACTCCGTCGGCACACCGTCTTACGCCAGCCGACGGGGAGCAGTCGCCGCGGTCGCACTGAGTGGGGGTGCGCTGATGATGGGCGCGTACGCCACGCTCTCGATTGCGCCGATCGCACCACTGATTCGAGCCGACCTTGGAATCAGCAACGCAGGCATCGGGTTGATTACCGCGGCAATCTTCGGCGGTGCCGCTGTAGCCAGCACGCCGTCGGGGCATCTGACCGACCGACTGGGTGCCGTCCGACTCCTCTTCATCGCCATGGTCGGGATCGCAGTCACCGAGGCGATCGCCTCCAGTGCGCCGTGGACGTGGCTGTTCGTCGTCGCGATGTTCGGCGTCGGCTTGGCCTACGGCTGCATCACGCCGCCCACCAACGTGATCGTGCGTGGCGCAGCTGACGGTGCGAATCAAGGGCTCGTGATGAGCGCAAAGCAGATCGGCGTGACGCTTGGTGGACTGATCGCTGGCCTGACGCTGCCGGTGCTTGCGGATCGCTTCGGCTGGCGCCTGTCGCTGCTCGCGCCGGTCGTCGGCGCCTTGGTGGTTGCGGGACTGATCGTGGTGACGCGCGACAACCTCAAGCATCAGGTTGGGCCGCGCGCGACCCACTCGGAGGTGATGGAAAAGTTTCACGTCCGCTACGGGTGGCGTCTCGGAGTGGGTGCGTTCGGCTTCCTGATGGCGGGCGTGCAGCAGGGCTTCATGGCGTACACCGCACTGTTTCTGACCGAGTCACATGGGTACGGTCTGGCGATCGCCGGTGTCTCGTTCGCCGTGATGATGGTGGGCGGCACCGCGGGTCGGCTTGGCTGGGCCGTGATCTCTGACCGCTGGTTCCGAGAGAATCGCTGGACGGGGCTCCTGATCACCTCGTTGGTCGCCGCCTTTGGTCTGGTTGGCATGGCCGTCCTGCCGACGGGGGCATGGCTGTGGCCGTGCTTCGTGCTGGTGGGGCTGTCCAGCATCGGCTGGAACGGCGTCTTCCTTGCCCTGGTCGCCAACTCTGTGCCCGTTACGCATGTCGGCCGCCTGACGGGCTGGTCGCTCCGCTGCGTGTTCTCGGGCGTGGTGGTGATTCCACCAATCCTGGGCTTCCTTGCCGACGGCTGGGGCTGGAGCGCAGCGTGGATCTTCGCGGCGACGATTACGTTGATCGCGGGTGCGGGTATGTACCTCGGCGCGCGTGGTGGCGTAAACCCACGCAATGCGTAGGGTTTGACCGAGCAGCCATGGGCGGCGATACTTTCGCGTAACGCGAGACGGAGGAGAAAGCCATGCGCGCAGCGCTGTTTCATGAATTTGGTGGAATCGACAAGATCGTCGTTGAGGACATCGACGTCCCGAAGCCCGCACCGCATGAGGTGCTGATCAAGGTGGGAGCGTGCGCGCTCAACCATCTCGACGTGGACTTCCGCGAGGGTATCTCGCGTTTCCCCGTCGATCCAGGCGGCGTCTTCGGCCTGGAGTTGGCTGGCGAGATCACCGAGGTCGGTTCGGCAGTCTCGGACGAATGGAAGGTCGGCGATCGCGTCGCGCCGTACCTGATGGGCATTGACCTCAACAACCACTATGCGCGTACTGGTCGCGAGAACCTCGCCGCCAACGACTTCATCGGCATCACACGCCCTGGTGGCTACGCCGAGTACAGCGCGATCCCCGAGAGCCATCTCGTGCGCATTCCTGACGGTCTTTCGTACGCCGATGCAGCCGCTACGCAGATCGCCTTCGGTACGGCCTTCCACATGCTCTTCACACGCGGTCGCTTGGCGGTCGGCGAGACGGTGCTGATCAACTCGGTCGGCTCGGGTATTGGTTCGGCGGCTGTACAGCTTGCTGCGATGAGCGGTGCTCGGATCATCGGCACCTCGTCGGGCGACGACAAGCTGGCTGCGGCCACTAAGCTCGGCATGCACCATGGCATCAACTACACCAAGCAGGACATCGTCGAAGAGGTCATGCGCATCACTGACGGTGGCGGCGTGCACCTGACGTACGAGCATGTTGGTGGCGATCTCTTTAAGGCGGGCCTCAACTCGCTTGCCAAGGACGGTCGCCTCGTGACGTGTGGTGGGCACTCGGGCGAAGTTGTCGAGGTCGACATGATTCCGCTGTTCCGCATGCAGTGGCAGATCATCGGCTCGTTTACGTACACCAAGGGCGAGTACCAGACGGTTCTGCAGATGGTTGCCGACGGCAAACTGAAGCCACTGGTCGACTCTGAGGTGCCGCTCGAGGAGATCCGCAAGGCCTTCGAGCGGATGGAAAGCCGTGGGCACTTCGGCAAGATCGTGGTGGTTCCGTGATCGCACGAGACCTCGCGCGCTGGGTGCTTGCACTCCAGTACGAGGACATCGATGCTGGGACCGAGAGCTACGCACGCGAATTGATCCTCGACCACCTCGGTACCGCGGCTCGCGGTGGCGTGGTCGAGAACATGCCGAGCGTCGATGCCACGCTGGCAGCAATGGGAGCCGACTCTGGCTCGCAGCTGACTGCTGTCGTCGGTAAGCGGCCCGCGCGTCCCGAATGGGCGGTCTTCTCGAACGCGATCGCTGCTCATTCGATCGAGCTCGACGATACGCACTCGGCCTCGTCGTTGCACCCTGCCGTCGTCGTGATTCCAGCGGCGTTGGCGGCTGCCGAACTCGAAGGGTCGAGCGGTACGGAGTTTATCGCCGCGGTGGTGGCTGGCTACGAGGTTGCCTGCCGCCTCGGGCGAGCACTCAATCCGAAGGATGTCTACGCCAAGGGGTTTCACCCCACGGCAATCGTCGGACCGTTCGCCACTGCGGCGACGGTCGGCAAGCTGATTGGCCTCAACGAGGAGCAGCTCGCACACGCCTTCGGTATTGCTGCCAGTGAGTCGGCTGGGCGCACAGAGTTCCTCGCTGAGGGAGCCTGGACGAAGCGTTTCCATCCAGGTTGGGCAAGCCATGCCGGCTATATCGCGGCTCGGCTCGCTCAGAACGGCTTTACAGGCCCTTCTCAGCCGTTTGACGGCCGCGATGGACTCCTCCGCGGTTATGGCAGCACGGAACACCTCGCGCGTCTGACCGACAACCTCGGCGCACCGTTCGAGCTGTCGGCGACCAGCGTCAAGCCGCACGCGTGCTGTCGCTACAACCAGGGCCCGATCGATCTGGCCGTCAAGTTGCAGCGCGAGCACGGCATCTCGGTGGCCGACATCGAGTCGATTGAGGTTGGCGTTGTGACGGCTGCCATTGGCATCGTTGTCGAGCCACGCGATCGCAAGATTCGCCCCACCAACGATGTCGATGCGCAGTTCTCGCTGCCGTACGCGGTTGGTCTCGGTATCGAGAAGGGTCAGGCGACGCTTGCGGAGTACGCCGAGCCGACCATGTCCGATGCGGGCGTGTTGGCCGTTGCCGAGCGCACTGTTGCGGTCGTGCGTCCTGAGTTCGATGTCAAGTATCCGGCGATCTGGCCGTGTGACATGAAGATCACCACGACCGATGGTCGTCTGCTGGAGGCGAGCCTCGAGTTTGCCAAGGGCGATCCCGAAAACCGCCTCTCGTACGACGAGATGTGCGCGAAGTTCCGTTCGCTCGCCGTCAGCGTCTTCGACGATGCTCAGATGGATGCGATCATCGCCGCCGTCAACAACCTCGCCACGGGCGGGGTTGCCCCGGTGGTTGCTGCAGTCACGAAGTAGAGGGGCTTAGGGGAGGACACCACATCCGCGCGGTTGTGATGTCCTCCCCATACAGGCGCTAGGCTCGTTC
>Ga0208966_1000486_pt1 | contig 12604 bp, 16 predicted proteins | sample GreLakmeHU45MSRF_FD_187701 | JGI IMG/M metagenome (GOLD analysis project Ga0208966, IMG submission 187701) | Freshwater lentic microbial communities from great Laurentian Lakes, MI, USA - Great Lakes metaG HU45MSRF (SPAdes) | ecosystem: Environmental > Aquatic > Freshwater > Lake | place: Great...
TATTCTATTTACAAGATACGGAATATCAAACTTACGAATATTCCAACCTGTAACTACATCGGGAGTAGTATGTTCTTCAAACCAGAATTGGATGAATTGTTTAAGCAACTGTTCTTCAGAAGCGCATTTCATATATCTAACTTGATAAGTTTTCATAATAGACTTATCAACGTCATAGTCTCCTAGAGCCCAAACAAAATAAGTATCGAGGATACTATCTTTAATAGCAATAGCAGTTACTGTATGCTTTGCTTCATCTGGTTCTGGAAAACCTTGATCAGAAGCAACTTCAATATCAATATTATGAATACGTATTTTACTTTTATCGAATTTAATTTCACCTGGAAATTCTTGAGCAATGTATTGAGCAATATAGTTAGTATTGCCATATACTTTAAAGTTTTCTACTTCTTTATACTTGTCGATAAATTCTTTTGCTTCACGCATAGAATCAAATTTAATTTCATCTACGTTAGTACCATCAAGTGAATTGAACTTAGAGTTGCCTTTACCCTTCACATATAATGTAGGTTTAAATGGAATCTTTCTTTTGACACGACGACCATCATCATATCCACGATATAAAAGATTGTTGCCATAACGACTAATGTTTGTATAGAATCGCATTTATTTTCACAGTAGAAAAAGAAACAGGGTATAGTTTATTATACCCTGTTTACGATTTAAAGTACAATCTTATTTTAAATCTGATGCCGATGCTAACATAATTCCAGAACCAAATATACGGTTATACTCGTTTTCCAACTTGATGTCAATTTCCATTTCTCCAGCAATTGCGTGCTTGAAAATACGGATTTTTCCATCTTTTGCATATGGAGCAAATGGTGCAAAAGCAGCGCCAACTTTCCCATCTTCTGTTTGTTGAACAACAATTTGAGCAGGGTTTGTTAATCCATAATAATCATCATAAATTCGTACGTCAGCGATAATGTCTTCTCCGCTAACCAATTTGCATACTTTCACACTCATAATATCTCCTAATTATCGTCTGAATTTTTTATTCATTGCGTTTGCTTTAGCTGCACGCGCTTCTGAAAGTACTTCACATATCATCTTAAAAATGCTTTTAATTGAAAGAATCATTTATTCCCCCTCTTGGAGAAACTGCTTCTCACTCTTAGATTTGACAGGAACTTTCTTTGGTTTCTGTGTTTCTGGAATCAGACGATCTAAAGCAATCTTTAGCATACCATTAAACAATTCAGCGTCTTTAACTTCGAACTTGTCATCGATAAAGAACGCACGAGTAAACGCGCGATTAGCAATACCCTTGAACAAAAAGTTATCTTCTTTGTCAGCAGAAGCAACGTTACCCTTAACTATCAATTTACCACCTTCAATCTCAATGTCGATTTCGTTTTGACAGAAACCAGCAACTGCCATCTCGATAGTATATGAGTTTTCTCCATTCTTGCGAATGTTGTATGGAGGATAGTTGGGGATATTTTTAGTAACGTCATTATGCAGTTTCTGCATACGAGCTACCTGATCGTCAAACCCTACAAAGAATTTGTCGAAGTCCTTGAACGCTGGACCAAATGCGATTTTACCGATATTAAAATCAGTCATAGTTTCTCCTATTAAGCAAGTTAAAGTTTTGCACCCAAAATCTGGCATGCATTGAATCCTTGGATTGTTTTACCAGAGCCAAGTCTGCTGGTTCCCATCCCGAGTAGGACGTTAATTAGGCAGTGTTCTTTCCGTTGGCGCATTAGCCATAGAAGTTTGTGCAGCTTCTTGCGCAGCCTTCTGCGCAGCTTCTAATGCTGGAAGCTGAGGCTGAGCTTGTTCACGAATTTTACCGATAAGGCCTGCTACTTGCTCAAAGGGAGCTTTTGCAAGAGCAGCTAGAACTAGATTAGTTTCATCAAGATTCAATTCAAATTTCAACATATATTCTCCATTACTTAGTTGGTTTTTTGCCAATATTATATTTGGCGGTTAACGTCCAGTCAGGTTTTTCCTTGAAAGATACAACCTTTATCTGCGACAACGATACTCGCTTTTCTGCTTTCGCCGGAAAAACGATCTTCAACAATCCCCAGTCTGATAAGAGACTAGCGATAGTATTTCTACGTTCCATATCTCCTGAAGTAATATTTGCCTCTTTACCATCAAGCGCAAACAACTCTTTAAAATGAACGATAAAGTATCTACCTTGCTTATGCAAAATGTGGCAAGATTGATACAGGGTTTTGTCTTTTCTAGAAGCCACTCCAATTCGAGTGAGTGTTTCGCGAACCTTTAAGAAATTATCAGGTTCTGGCAATATCACCTCGAGCATTGAATCTGGCGACCAATCGTAATATATTAATTCTATAGTCATTTTCACAGTCCTTTACAGTTATCATAATCTGCCATGACTATAGTATTTATACGCTATCGACCTCCACTTACATATTTTTCTCTTAGATTTTGTAATTGTGTTTCATTAATAATTTCAGAAGCTTGTATTGCTTTCTGATAAGAGTAATTATACTCTTTCATTATAAGTTTAATATCATCAGAATCTTTTTCGCGCTTGTGCCACTTACTAAATCTTTTACGTTTCGAGATACCTATTCTATAAAAGTCAAACTGCCATTGCTTTGGAATATGAGCAGCAGAATTTATTTCGTTTGCATAAAGTATAGTATCTGGAAAGTAAGACAATCCACGATTAATCATAAACGAATTATATTCTTTTTCAGAATAAGGATCTTCACGCAAAAGATCTTTCTTACTGTCGTTAATTGCATTTAAAAAATCAAAAAAAGTCATCTTGATTTCAACTTTTCAATATCTTCTGGAGAAGCATTAAAGCATTTCCCTGGAAATTTTTCATTTAAAATTCTTTCAATGCTTGCTTTACTTGTGCCATGAGCAAGATACTTGCTGTCTTCTTTTGAATATACATAAAATTCACCTCGGTGGTCTTCTATTCTAATGTGCATTATACTATTTTCAAATTCAGTTCTTTTGCTTTCAAGCCATTTATCACTAAGATACTTGGCATATAGTTCACGCATATGCCAGCCAAGTAAAAAGAATATAATTGCAAGAATAATATCTTCCACGTTTATTTGAACTTTAATTGTGCCATGATTTCTGTAAGAGCTGCCATAGTATTTATTTCACGATCAGCCACAAATGCAGCCTTGTATTGATACTCCGCAAGAATTAAAACTAATTGAGGAATAGATGCCTGTTCTAGATAATCAATTGCTTTATCATAAAGTTTACGGAACAATTCAGTTGATTCAATATCACTATTCTTTGCAACCCACTTACGTGCCTCGGTAAAGTTCTTAGCTTTTAAGTTCTTTATTAGTTCTACATACGATTCATCGCTAAGATTTACAAGAATACCCGAATCAATAACACCACTAACAGAATACCTTTGCAGTTCATTTAAGATCCTACGATAATCTGGAAAATATTTACTTATAAGTTCTGCAACTACGTTTGAGTCAGCTTTAATATTTTCTGTTTGAAGAATATTTTTAACACGCTTAAAGAAGTTACTAGCAATCTTTGCTTTTTCAGAATTATCTATCTTAAATTCAATCACTGCACAACGTGAGTGCAATGGTTCAATAATACGATTTTTAAAATTACATGTAAAGATGAATCTACAATTATTACTAAACTCTTCAATGAATCCACGAAGAGCTGGTTGAGTTGAATTTGCATTAAGATAATCTGCTTCATCAAGAATAACAACTTTCTTAGCATCTGTAAGTGACACCGAAGAAGCAAAGCTTTTTATCTTGCTACGAAGAACATCGATACCAGATTCCTCTGAACCATTGATGAAAAGATATTCAGCGCCAATCTCGTTACATAGTGCTTTCGCAACTGTAGTTTTACCTACGCCTGCTCCACCACAAAACAAGAAATTAGGAAGCTCACCAGAGTTGATGAACTCCTTGAATGTATTCTTCATCGAGTCTGGTAGAATACACTCATCGATAGTTGATGGCCTATACTTCTCAACCCACAAATACTGATTACTCATTAGAACTCCGAGTCAGATTCAACAGCAACGAAATATGTTAGGTCAGAAGCAGTGTGCTTAAACCGAGAGATTTTCTTCTTAGAGATAGCCACTTCATAATCATTAGGAATCATCTTAAGATTCTCAACCTTCAGATGAGCTTTAAATGTTTCGTCTGTAGTACCTAGTGAATGGGTATAAGCATTAGCTGTATCGTTCTTTTTATCAGAAACAATAACGCTTAGTGTAACGCCGTCGCCCATAATAGTAACATCGCTTGCCTTAAGAATACCTGCAGTACGTTGAATCATTGCAAGCTGTGATGCATCTAGTGTAAACGATACATCTGGATTTGGAAATTTAATTGTTGCTGGTGGAGCTTTAACAACCCCTTCACCTGCAGCAAAGTATTTAATACGAGAATTTGTATTAGTAGAATCAGAGATCAACGTATACTTTTCTTTAAAGTCAAGATCAGTATTATCGAAAATAGAAGTTACACCTAGGAATTCGTGAAGATCATAAATTCCAAAGTCACTTGGGAATGTTTCGGCAATAGTCACTTCGGCCATGACGTTTTTGCCTTCTGAAATTGTCGCCAACTTGTTGCCGGCTTTTAACATTAAACTTCCATTGATTAATGAAAAGTTTTTGATGATGTTTAGTGTTTCTTTAGATAATTGCATTGTTAGTCCTTTTTCATCTCTTCGTTATTTGAATATACTACATCATGCTCATACAAGAAAAACAAACAACACATTGCATGTGCAAGGTGATGGTATCCACTTTCTGGATCTATTTGCTCATCGCCTTTCCATGCCCACAGATGTCTTTGAAGAGCATCAAAATATCTGCGTTTTGAATCTGGCACTTTTTTCCAATTATCGCGTTCATACTTTTGCGCACCAAAGGTAAGAACTTTAACCATTTCTTCAAGAGCAAGGTGAGGAATTAAGCCATATTCAGATTTGTTACCATCAAACTTACGACCGCCAGTAGTAGCAGTTTGAGATTTTTCAATCGTTTCTCTAGCAGTCGATAATAAATTAATTGTCATATGTTAATTGCCATATAGTAATAAACGAGGGTTATGTCTATTATAACATAACCCTCATTTAAATTACACTTTAATTAAGCAAATAGACCAAGGGCGTGTGCTGCAGAAATCATCCGCTTAGTTGGTCGGCCGACAGCATACTTAACTGTACGCTCGCCTGTGGTAAGTACTGCTTGGTTTGCGTATACACAAACACCCTTACTCCGCAATGCATGAACAGCTGCAGTAGGATTTTGCAACCCGAACATACCGGTGATTTGACGAGGGGTGGCATCTGAGCCACTGTTTAGATACGATTCAAGACGTGCAAGTTTAGTCATTTAAAACTCCATAATGTTAACGAAATAAGCACAATGAGATCATTCTCATCATACTATTAAGGAAGCAGCTTTTGTTAAGCTGTTTCCATAATGCCATAAGTTTTTAGATCTGTAAAAAATTCTTTATCTTCTTCTTCAACTTTTACAGCAGGTAATACCATTTTAGTTTTAGAAGCTGGTGTAGAATCTTCTACAGAAAGACCAGGCGCAGGAAACTTATAAACACCACGCGCTGATTTGTTGCCCTTTACGAGCCACATTGGATACCCGATCTTCTCACCGCCGGTTTCGCGGGCATCGAATAGAATTTTGAAAAGATCTTCAATTTCTGGTCGAGTAATTTCTGAACATGTTTCAAGTTCAGGTTTTAGTTTAATAAATGCGTCAATACAACGCTTTTGAGTTTTAGTTAGTTTAGAATAATTCATAAATAAGACCTTTCAGGTTTCACTGTTTCAGAAGATATTATACCACAACCCAGATTAAATGTACACCATTTAGAATGGAATTTCTTCAACTTGTTCTGGTTCAACTGGTTGAATGGGAGTATCTGTTATAACATCTGGATTAGACACTTTCTCGAAAAGATTTAAGAATGCATTTCGAGTGATATCATCAAATCGATTAATACACAATTCAACTGCTTTGCTTTTATCTTTAAAGATACAAAACGTACGAACAATATGCACTAATCTGCGTGTGGTAATAGTTTCATCTACTCCACCATCTGCAAAAGTCCTACGGATTGCATCTGCCCACTTAGTAAGTGTTTCAGCAAATTGCTCATCTACGCAATTCAAGGACCTCATTAGATTCATAACGATCTTATTTTCAACTGCAGCACTAGGATAGTCCTGATTGAAAGTGATCGCAAAACGTTCTAGGAACGCTTCATTTAAAATGTTGGTGCCTATATAGCGACCATCATCACTGCCTTTGCCTTTAGTATTAGCAGTGGCAAAAACTGTAAATCCTGGAGCTGGATAGATAAGTTCATTCTTCAGCTTGAAGTAATAAGGCTTTCCTTCAAGGATTGGTTGCAAGCAAAGTAAAGTATTTGCTGAGCCTGCATCAATTTCATCAAGAAGAATTGGTATTCCATTTCGCATGGCGATAAGAATTGGTCCTTCGATAATTTCGACATTGCCATCAACAAGAGTTTTAGATCCGATCAATTGATCTTCGTCTGTCATCATATTCAAATTCACGCGAATAAGAGGACGCTTATTTTTAGCGCAGGCTTGTTCTACGGTTGTAGATTTGCCGTTTCCAGTAGGACCACTAATATAAGAAGGATAAAATTGCCGTGACCTGACAATAACTTCTATGTCTTTGTAGTTACCATATGCAACATAGTTTGTGTCTATTTTCGGAATAAGACTTGTGACATCTTGCATATTAATCTGTTCTTGTAGAACTTCTTGTTGGTCATGTTGTGGAGTTTTACCTGGAAGAAGATAAAGACCACGAGAAGCTTTATTTTGCATAAGCCATGTTGGCCATTTTACTTCGCCTAGCTTTTGCATTGTATGCGCAATTTGACTGCGACTTACGCAACCAGATGACGCCACATCTGGAAATTCACTCATAATAGTATCTAAAAACTGTGTGTCTGTGTTCATAATATAGTCTTCATATTAAGTTGATCAATTATTTCTGTTTGTATAACTATTATACCATAGAGATGATTTATTGTACAGGCTTTTTTGAATTAAATTCTAATTTTATGCTACAACTCCTATGAAACTATTCAATACAACCCTAGACGTTTTGCGTGTTGTGAACATTTTAGTAAGTTGTTTTGATATTTGAGTTGCAGACATGTCGCTCTTCACACCATCTAGATCTTCATCTACAATTTTATTAGTAGAGAGAATAAGATAAGTTTCATCGCGTCCTGGAACTTCTTTTAATACTACGCCTTTTTCTTTACGTAATTTAGATTGTATGTTAGTGCATAACTGATATCGTTCAGAGCTAGATCTGAACTCATCGCTTTCAATATTGTACCGTATAAATCTTTCGATAGATCTATAACCATAGTTGGTTATATTAAAAGCTGTAACGCGTAGCCTATATCGATCTTTAATTAACTTTAATAGTGAGGCAGTTTGTTGTCCACCATCTTCAGTAAATTTATATTCTTTACGAGTTACTTTATCGCGAATAAACGTTTTAGCGTTTATTTTAATCATTGCACCATTTTCTACAATATTAATATGACCAGATTTAATGCCATAAGAATCTCGTTTAGCGTAATCATGGTGGTGTAGACCACTGCTCTCGCCATCTGTTAAAATCACGAGATTCATTTTCTCAACATCATTGATTTTAATAAACTTTCCAATATAGTCAACCATGTAAATTAGACTATGATTCAGTGGAGTGCCATTAAGTCCAAATGTATTGTTACGTCCACGCAACCAAGGTTTGTCAAGTAAAAATTCACACATCTTATTGAATTCGCGTGAATTCATTTTATGACTAAATAATTCTAATAGAGAAAAACTATCACTTTTGTCTAATCCATTAGCATTTATCTTATAGACTTCAGATTTATCACGAAGATAGCTATCGCTAAATGCTAAGACTTGATATGGAATATCAACTTTGTGGCAGAACATTGCAAGATTTATAACTTGCTCTACAGTTTCTTCCATGTAATTTGCCATAGAACCAGACCAATCTAATAGAAACACCATTCCATGTTTCTTGCCTTCTTCTACTCTAGAAATTTGTTTAAACAAATCATCTTTAAGTTTATATGCAAATAATTTGCGAGTATCAAGTTGTCCTAATTTAGAAATTTTAGTGCGCTTCCAAGCTGTAGCTGATTTACGCATTTCAAATTCTTTTACTAGATAATTAACAATGTTATTGCTTTCTATTTTAAAAGTATTTGCTCGTTGCTTAATACGCTTTTCCCAAGGAAAGCTGCCTTCTTCTGTAATTCCAGAAGAACTCATTTCAACGTCTTCCATATATAGAGAGCGCATTTCAATAAGTATTTTCTTATAAGATACAAGCGGATCGTCGTTACCGTGTATTTCAAACTGTGCATCTAGATAGTACGTGCGAGAATCGCGATCTTGATATTTGTCAAGAGCTCTATCAAAGTTCTCGATAGTTTCTGGTTCTATATCTACTTCAAAGTCGTTTTCATCTTCACTATCTTCACTATCTTCACTATCATAATCTAATTCTTCAGAATCTTCAAAATCATTACTTTTTGATGAGACATATGTTTTTGTTCGTTTATACTCTTCTTCATCATTGTCTGACATATCTTGTAGACAATAGTTGTAAATTTCTTCTGCAAGTTCAATAACATCTTTTTCAATTATGCACTTATTAACTTTTTCAAGCATTACGGATTCTACTTGAGAAAAGTTAACTCCGCATGAATAACCAGCTTTATAATATAAGTTAATGCGATCAATAAATAATAGAGAAGTAAGATCTCTTTCTTTAACGCCAAAGAAATCTCGATCGTTGAGTTGTGTGTAACCAGCGTTAAACGATTTACGAGAACCTGGATAACGATCTTTCATTTTCTTTTCAATACGTACATCTTCAATAATATTAGCATATCCACGAAGATGGCGCTTTTCTGTATAGACTATACTGTAGCCTTCTTCAGAAGTAAAAAGAGCATGCCCGACTTCATGAAGAATAAGCATTTCTTCAATTTCAGGTGTTAGATCTTTCCATGTTGGAAGAGTTAGCACGCGGTTTTTAATATCGAAAGAAGCTGTAGAAACATTACTACGTACTACCGTAACGTTTTCAGTCGCTAGCAATTTAGCTAGCAAATCTTGGGTGTTTGAGGTATTATTTGTCGTATTCATGATATAATTATATATCAATTACGATTTAATGTACACCGTTATTTAGACGTTTTAGACTATAGACGAGAAGTCATTCTTCTTTTCAAACTTCACTACGGAATGGAACTTATCGAACAACTGATCGCCTTTATGCGATATTACGAATACGTTAGATTTATCGCCTATTGCATTCATGATAGATAAGAAATAATCAGTGCCAGAGTTATCTAGTGAAGAATCAAATATTTCATCAAGAATAAGAAGATTAGTATTCACCGAATTCTTCATTTTTGCAATTTGACGCCATGTGAATAATATTGCAAGATCGATACGCATCTTCTCACCTTCTGAAAAAGAAGCATACGTGAATTCATCACGAAAACGTGATTTGATGACTTCGTTAAAAGATTCATCTAATTCAAAGTGCACATAAAAATCCATTGCTGTCAAATAACCATTTATAAACTTATTCATAAATGGGAGATACTCTTTAATAATTGCAGTTTTAATTCCAGTGTCTTTTAATAAAATAGAAGATATATCATGAATTTGTTTTTCTTGATAAAGTCTATTCTTATCATCAATTAATATTAGAGCTTCATCTGCGATTTGTTTAAGTTTGCTTTTTTCTTCATTGATGTTATTAGTATCACCATTAGCATTCTCGATGTCTTTTAATAATTTAATATTCTGTTTTGCTAATAGAGTATTTGCTGAAACTAAGCTATTACATTGCGCGCTTAGGGTGAGAGTAGTTTTTGAAGCTTCACTAAGTTTATTTTGACGCTTAAGTAATAGAGTATAAGCATCTTCAATTACACTCATACTTGATTGTATCTCTATTACATCTTGATTAAGACGAGTAATAATATCAGTCTTATGTTCATGAGGAATGTTTTGAGAGCATGAAGGGCATACTTCGTTTTCATTGAAAAAAGTTAAATTCTTTTCAGTTTGCTCTTTAGTGTGAGCAAATGTTGTTTTAGATTTTATAATTGATGTTATAGATTGTTTAAGATCATCTTCGTTTTCAGAACTAGTAAGAATAGCGTCTATTTTATTACTAAACTCTAAACGCGATTTCTCATTCGTTGTAAGTTCCTCTTCATTATCCGCAATTTGTTTACGGATCTGATCCACCTGTTGTTTTTTAGAACTAACCAATGACCCAATGAGTTTTTTCTGTATCTCAACATTCGATTTTGCAGTTTTAATTTGATTGTCAATCGTGTTGAGCTGATCTTTGTTTTCATTCACTCTTTCCTTTAAAATTTGATTCATCGTAGAAAAGATACTAATATCTAAAATGTCTTCAATAACTTCTCGACGTTGCCATGCCGGTAGTTGCATAAAGGGAACGAATGATGCTGAACCTAGAATAACTACTTGTGTAAATGTCTTATAGTTAAGGCGTAAGATTTGTTGTTCTAATACGTTTTGGTAATCTTTAGAAGCAGCATCTTGATTTATCTTATTTCCATTTAACCAAATTTCAAATATGTTAGGCTTTAATCCGCGAATAATTTTGTATTCGTTGGTGCCAATATCAAACTCTATTTCTACTACACAATTCTTGCCGTTAATTGAATTAACAAGCTGCGGTTTATTGATGTTGCGAAAAGGTTTACTAAAGAGAGCAAAAGTCAAAGCATCAAGCATTGTTGATTTGCCTTCGCCATTTCTTCCTATGACTAAAGTACTTTGAGATCTGTTTAAAGCAATTTTATTTTCTGCATTGCCAGTTGACAAAAAATTACGCCAACTCAATGTTTTGAATACGATCATATTACATCCCGATTAATAGCTTCAGTGTATAAGCTTTTCATAAAAGTTTTAACTTTTTCTTTATCTACTTCTGTTTCAAGAGAATCGATATAATTAGATAACACACTTGAAGTATCTTCTAAATTAATATTCTCATCGACTTCGCCTTCGGTGAATTCAGAGAAGTCTTCAATTATTTTAACTTCAAGAGGATTATGTTGATACACACTGTTTATAAACTTGTCGAATTTATAAAGATTAGTTTTATTAATAACAACGATCTTAACATACTTATCTTTGAAATTAGCAAAGATTGGATCTTCTATGTTTACTGTATCGTCGTATTCGTATCGTTCAAACAAACTATATGTATTTTGAACGAATTCTAATTTACGTGTTTCAAGATCAAATATATGAAATCCTCGTGGATCATTATAGTCTTGCCAAGTTAGTTCATAAGGATTGCCGAGATAATAAATATGGCCGTCGTTAGACCGATGATGGTAATGTCCTGAAAATACCATATCAAATTTACCAAACGAGTCTTTAGATAATCCATCATGTGATTCAATTCCTCTATACATTGCAAAACCAGAAATTTCAAGGTGACCCATACAGATATCAGCCTTAGTTGTTTTTATTTCATTCATTGAATCTGTAGATGTTTCTGCGCAAATCCATGGGAGAAAGCAGATTGGAATTCCATGTACGTCTACAGTTTCAGGTCGTGTTATAATAACTATATTGATATATTCTGCAAGAGTTAATTCTGGGCTATTAACTTCATTTGTGTTTTTATAGTAAGTGTCATGGTTGCCAGCGATCATAGTAATAAAGATGTCATTACTATATGCTACATCAAAAAACATTTGCTTAGCACGGGCAAGAGTATTAAAATTAATAAATTTTCTACGATCAAAGGTATCGCCAAGAATCAGAATATGGTTGATACCATCATCTTTTAGTTTTGGGAAAAATATATTTTTATAAAATTGCTCATAATAATCTAAACATTGCGCACTATCATTCCTTGCGCCAAAATGTTGATCTGTAATAATCGCTACTTTCATTGTTTCTTTATCTTTCTTATTTCAAGAAGATCTGCATAACCATATACTTTAAAAAGATATTCTAAAAATCGATCTATTTCTTTTTCATTACTGCCAGGCAACCTACAATAAACATCTGCTGCTGTAGCAACTTTATCTAACCAATCACGATCATTCATTTTTATTTTCTCTTGACTCTTCTTCAGAAGGTACGTCAAGAAATTTTTCAAGTGACTGATCTTCTTTAATTTTTTCTTTCTTTTTCTTTTCTTTATTTTTCACAAAAGAATCATCGAAAGTTCCATAAGATTGCATGAATGTAGTGTATTCATTCTTAAACTGTGTATCATCTTCATGATCTTGTATTTCAAATGTATCAAAAGCTGCGTCGTGAATAAGCTTACCCTTAATATAGGATTGTTTCTTTTCTTTAGCTATCCTTCGTAAGAAAGCAAAGTAAATGACTTGAGTGAAATAAGAGAATGGATTCGAAGATTTTTCAGGATCAAAACTATTCATGCATTGCATACAGTTTTCAATACCATCTGAAACCATGTCATCGCGATATGAGTAGTTTATAAAGTTGTGTT
>Ga0208966_1000489_pt1 | contig 12503 bp, 12 predicted proteins | sample GreLakmeHU45MSRF_FD_187701 | JGI IMG/M metagenome (GOLD analysis project Ga0208966, IMG submission 187701) | Freshwater lentic microbial communities from great Laurentian Lakes, MI, USA - Great Lakes metaG HU45MSRF (SPAdes) | ecosystem: Environmental > Aquatic > Freshwater > Lake | place: Great...
TCTTTACCGTCCCCGCCACTGGCACGGCCGGGTCTGCCTGCTGCTCGTTGTGCTGCTCGCTTGCGATTCACTGCACTCCGTTTCTGTTTAGCACTCATCTTGTCTGCTTTTTTGGCAGGCACACATTTGGCATACCCACTGGTTTCGCCACTGGTACCACAAACTGGATGTTTGCCGCCCTTTTTCTTGGCAATGTTGACCCATTTTTCCCTGAACCATTTGGTCAATCCGCCAGTGGGTTTGCCTTCTGCCACACTCTGCTTCTCCAGATATTGTTTGACTCGGCGTAACTGTGTGGGATTCAGGTCATCCAGATGTTCCAGGCCGGTCAACTGCTTGGTGAGCCTGAGAAAATCAGGTTCGTTATCCCAGGCAATGCCTTTGCGATCAGCTAACTGATGTATCTGAGCAGGAGTTACTTTGGATTCCACAACAATTTCTTTGATGGTCATGACTTTTTCTTCCGCTTCTGGCCATAATAACACTGAACCACTTGTGCTGATGCATAAGCAGATTCTGCGAGCACATCTGCTGCAATGTCTGATATTTGGCTTATTAAATCATTTCCTGTTATTTTTCCCAAATATTGCAAAGCTACTTCAATACCTTTTGATTTTATCTGATCTTGGATCAAATTTATGACTATTGATCCCAATCCACCAGTGGCAGCAGCCAAGCCTAAAGCAGAAGCTACCATTAAGATCAATCTTGCTAACTGCAACCCTGCTTTAATTTTTTCATCATTAGTTACTGTTTCGCCAGCTGATAATTTTTTACAGAAATTAAGCAATTCAGTGACATTTTGCTTCTCAGTTTTTATTTTTTCTATTACTTTATCTACTATTTTTTTACCAATAGATTTTAATTGTGCAAGACCTTGCGGCAGTTTCAGCTGATTGGCTAAGTCTTTGGTTATATTTGATAAAGCTGCCATATCAAATAATTCCAATATCAATTCGCGATCTGTTGTATTGTAAAGATTTTCATTAATAACATCTAAATATTCAGGCAAATTAGAACGTAAGTCTGTTTCTTTGATTTTTTTCTTTTTGCCATAATAACACTGAACCACTTGTGCTGATGCATAAGCAGATGGCCAAACACTCACACGGTTCTTGACCTTTTGTTGGCAGGCCTGGTGCTTGGCTTTATTTTTGGGTTTCCAACCTGCGGTGAGTTCCAGTATGGTCATACGCTATCCTTGCTGATCAGCTTCACATTCTCGACAACGACCATCTTGCCCCCGTCCTGTGGTTCTGAGATCCTGACCGCAATCCACACATCGTCCCTGTCGGCGACGATCAGCAGGAGTATCTGACATTTTGGAGGGTTTGGCTTTGCCTTCAGCTACTGCTTGAGGATCGGCTTCAATCTTTTTCAGCAAATTCATTGCCTTGGCTGTGACTTGTGGGTCAGCTGCTGCCAATTTTTTGAACGCAGCGGCTAATACCCCCAGCTGTCCAGGGTTGGGGTTGGCTGATTGGTAGGCTGCTTTGAGTTTGGTGGCATCCAAGCCCAGTAATTTAGAAAGCTGTTGGGCAATACTGGTTATTGCCGGTGCTGCTGCCGGTGCTGCTGTCGGCGCTGCTGCCGGTGCTGCTGTCGGCGCTGCTGCCGGTGCTGCTGTCGGTGCTGCTGCCGGTGCTGCTGCCGGTGCTGGTGCTCTGCGCTGTGCTGCCGGTGCTGCTGCCGGTGCTGGATCTGCTTCAGTGGTCAAAGTTCGATCCCGTGCTCGTCGGCCCAGCTCCCGATCCTGAGCCGCTGGCAAGATGTTGTCCATCACTGGCTGTTTGTTTCTGAGAAAATCTGCAAATTCCTGTGTGAGTTGTGCGATCAAATCCTCATTGAGGTCAGCATCCACACTTTCGTCAGCTCCCACCAGACGGCCCTGAAAAGGGTGCTCAGGGTCTGATGGTGCAGCCAGCACACTGATCTGGTTGGCACGCTCAGTGCCTGATACCTGATCACCAAACCGCCTGCTATCCCGTGGTGAATCCAGCACTGATTTTTCAGTAACTCGCTGCTCCAGTTCATTCAATTTGTTTAGTAAGTTATTGAAATTCATGACCTTATTCCTCAAAACTGATGATGTTCACCAGCGGCTTGTTCCATTTTTTGTTCACGCATATACTGAACCACACTTTCTGTGTAGTCATTGGACAGGGTAATATAAGCACTGATCCAGCCAGGCAGACCTGCTTGCTCACCCTGGTCCCTGAGCATCCGGTGCAGTTCCACACTGTTCTGTGCCAGGTTCAGTGTTTCAGCACGGGCCATTCTGACTTCGTGATCCAGATGGCCCGGTACGTGAGTTTCACTCACTGGTTTACGCTTTTTAGTGACTTTGCCACCAGGTCGACTCAGGGTGCCAGGGCCACCCTGGGGAAATCCGTTGCCAAAAGCACCAATGCTGCCAGCACCTGTGGCACCAGCACTGGCTGTTTCGGCAATCTCAATGGCTTCTGCAAAATCTGTTATTTTCATACAAGTGATTCCTGTGTACTATTTATAGATATCAAGCTCTGGAACTGCGACCAATTGCACGAATCATCCAGCCATGTTTTTCGTGTATGTCAATACGATCCTGCAGGAAGTTCTGCAAGCCCAGATGATCTCCAGCCAGATGGTAAGCTGCTTCCAGACAGTCGATTACTCGCTGATTGTCACCAAGTAGCTCTTCAAACATCAGTTCAGCACGGGGCACCATGAGTTGGTCCGCCACGGTGCTGAGTTCTGAAAATCTCCTGAAGCTGCCTGGTGCATATATATCCAGAGCGCGAATATGTTCAGCAACCTGATCTGTCGCTGCCCAAACTTCGGCATACAGCTTGCCCAAAAATTTATGATACTGCACGAAGTCAGGTCCTTCCACGTTCCAGTGAAAATTATGTGCTTTCAAATAAAAAGCAAATGAGTTGGCCAACACCACTTTTAGAGCTTGTTCTAGATTCATATTATTCCTCTTTCAAACTTAGTTTTTTGTCCTGCTGAGTGATTGCAAAATCACTGAGTTTATCCAGATAGCCCTGACCTCTGAGTATTTTGAACACCAGGTTTTCTGTACCCAATTCACCAGTTTGCGCCAGTCCCTGTTTACGATACTTTGAGACTTTGCGCAGTAATCCTGCTGCTGCGATGTGATCTGATTTGCTAATTACCCGGTTGATAGCTTTGATCCACTCTCTGAGTTTGCTTCTGACATCAGTGTGATTGATACTGGCCCTGACTGGTTCAGGTTCAGTAACCCACTGATTGTTTTTCAGGCTGTACACTCCGGCACTGGCGTGTGGCTGATCAGTGAACTGCACATACAGTTCCACAGGCTGCTGCTTGATGGTGATGTCATGCTGATCATTGAACAGGTTCTTCTTGGCATCAAAATATTTGCGCATCAGTGGCTGCTGTTCTGGTTCCACCGCCACCAGCAGATGCAGATCCAGATCACTCTGGTCAGTGTAGGTGTATGCTGCATTACTGCCGCTCAGTGTGACATCCAGCAGCTTGAGGTCTGGCATTTCCAAGAACCGCTTGAACTCACGAGCAATCTCAATCAGATGTGACCTGACTTGGGGTTTCAGATTCTGATCCTGCCAGATGGCAGGATTCAGTTGTTTGTGGAACTGCACCAGAGACTGTGAGCGGTGTTCAGTCACAGTGGCTGAGCCAGTCAGCACCTGATTCAGCAACAGCTTGATTTCCTGTTGTGCAGCAGGGCCAATGCCCGGATACACCGCCTGAACCAACCCAGTCTGCTGTTGGTCGTCAGCACCAGGCCACTGGTTACGCAGTTCACTGGCACTGGAGGCAGCCCCCCTGCCGGTGCTGAACTTCACAGTGGGCAGGTAGGCCATGTATTCGTACCGACTCATGGGCAGATCTGAATGTCCCCAGGGTTGTATCAGGGAAGGAGATCCGTCTTTTTTAGGCTTACCCGGAATAGGCGGCTGGTCACGATCTTTATCACTGCGCACAAATATCAGCTGAGTGGTCTCAGGGTCATATTGTTGCTTGATCTCAGCCGGATTATAAGTACTCTTTACTTGCACAAACTGATCAGGATTTATGCCAGCCAGCACAGCAATGCGCTTTTTGATTTCAAAGGGAAATGGTCTTTGCTTGGTGTCATTGGTGGCCACTATCCAGAAGTCTGCGCCCGGAAACGCCTGGTGTGCAGACTGCCACAATGCCATGTGACCAGCGTGAAATGGATGATATCCGCCGGCCTGGATAACCACTTGTTTGAATTTGCCGCTGGACTGTTCACTCAACATTCGTTGAATTCGGTCAATGTCTGTCTGTTTCTGCTGGCCTTTTGCTGTGCCCACTTCGCCTGATGTCACATGCACCATGCTCTGGAACACTCCCCGAATGCGATTTTTACTGCGGGGATTGCGCAGCTTTTTCTGAGTTTGCACCAACAGATTTTCAAAACCCTGACTCAGATCCCATTGCCACAGCAACTTCTGAACATCAGAATAGCGATTGCTGCGCCAGGTTATTTCCCTAGTCTGTTCCTGGTACTGCCCTTGTGCAAAAGCAGCAGGATCATAGGTGATTTTTCTCAGTTGCAGTTCCACACTGCTCAGATTGAAACTCCATTCCTGATTGGGTTTCAGCAGGTCTGTCGCTGTGATGCCCATGCGTCGGAACAGTCGGAGAGGCGCCGTCTCAATGGTGGCAACTTTGACCAGTCCCAATACCAGTCCCTGCAGGGCCGCAGGCATGTCCAAGAACTGCATTTTGAAGTCAGCTTCTGTGTCGTCCACTGCAATGATGTTGTCAATCTGAGTACTGTACCCCAGTCGGGGGTCCTGATATCTGACTGATACAATTTCACCAGAGTTATAGGTTCTGCGACCCGGATATTTGGCTGATGCAAACGGCATGATCACACTGGTGGGCTGTGATTCCAGCCACCGGACCAGCTGAGTCTTCAGTGTCTTTTTGTCCTGATCAGTCTGGATATGCACAATCAGGTCCATGTCGCCAAATGTGGTTTTGTTCAGGTCACTGTTATAGCTGCCGCTGGGTTTCAGATCCACAAAGCCTGGAAACCCACTGATCAGTTTTCGATAACTGGTCAGAAACTGCTGAAAATCTTCACGACTCCTGACTCGGTCTGCTCCAGCCACTCCACTCATGGTGCTTTCTCCGTCTGATACTGGGTCAGCCGACTGCTGTCAGGCAAGAACTTGCCGGTCAGGCCCAATGTGCTTTGCTTCTGAATCCACAACGGCTGCAGGTCGTCTGGAATGTCAGTGCGAGTGGAGTCCAGGATCTTGAAGTACACATTGGTCAGATGATCATATTGCTCAGGCGTCATTTTGGCCTTCAGCAACTTATGCAGCTGATAGTAGTTTTCTGCGTCAGCGTCGGCGATCTTGAAGCCCAATTCTTTACTCAGCACATTCAGTGCCTGTTTGGGGTCTGTGGCTAAAACTTCGCCAGTGGCTTTGTCTTTGACACCATTCACATGATTGAAACTCATGTTGGCCACCTGGAAGGCCGACAATATCAGCTGAGTGCGATGCAGACCTTTGACATTGCTGTCAGCCGGATAAGCAGTGGAGTAGTAACTGAATCTCAACCAGTTGATGTTACCCACCATCCAGTCTATCTGCACATTGATACCCAGGTCTTCACCCTGCTGGTCTTTCTGTGTGAACAGGCCAAAGATGTTCCCGTCGGTGACTTTCTTTTCATCACAGTGCAGGGTTGTGGAATTTTGATTGATATATCGCACCAGGATTTTCAAAAATGCCTTCATCCTGAGCTGAGCGTCGTTGGCAGTTTTGGCTCGCTTTTTCAATGCCAGAAACTCAGTCTCCACATCAGCAGGTTCCAGGTTCCAGGCTCTGATGTCGGCATCAGACATCTGCTTGCCCACCAGATCACTGGTGTCCACGCCCAGATCAATGTCGCCACTGACGTCTTTCTTGCCCACAGACCCCAGTGGTTCAAATACTTTTTCAGTAAAGATCCTGGATTTCTGCGGAAACAGGGATTTCATTTCGGCAAAATAAGCCTGGAGTGTGGGGGCGATATGTTCACGTTTGATGGAGGTGGTTTGACCACTGAATACATTGCCGCCTTCGGTTAGAAATTCTGCTAGTCTCATAGTTTTATTTATGTGATCAGATGGAAATCCTGATCAATTATCTGATGGTCACCCCACAGCCGCTGCCTGCTTATTATAGCATAACATAAATACTCCTTGGAGATCAAAATGTTACGCATTTGGCTTTTTTTCCTACTATCTTTACTGAATGTTTTTGCTCAAGCTCGCAAACAAGCAGCACCATTGCCCCTGGCAGCCTGTGCCCCCCAAGCACCCTGGGGCATGCCAGCCAGCAAAGTTCAGGTGCAAGTGATCTGCCGACAGGGCTATGTCACAGCCAATGACCTGAAGGCACGTTTGCCCCTGTGGGTCAGCTACACACTGACACCCACCAATGCACTGGGTTGTATACCCAGGACCAATGCATTTGCAGTGGACCAGAGTTTACCGCCAGGACAGAGAGCCACACCACAGGATTATGCAGGCACAGGTTATGACATGGGCCATAACGCACCTGATGGTGATATGAGTTGGAATATGCAGGTGGAGCTGGAAAGTTTTCTGATGAGCAACATGATGCCACAGTTGCCGGGTCTGAATCGAGGCATCTGGAAGCTGTTGGAAATGGCCACTCGAGGCTGGGCAGTGCAGCGGGGACACACCCTGCAGGTGGTAAGTGGACCAATATATTCTCACAATAACCCCACCATTGGTGCCAATCGAGTGATTGTGCCGCATGCGTTCTACAAAGTCATCCTGGACATTCAGACTCTGGAAGCCATGGGATTCTGGTTTCAACATCAGGGCGGGCAGGGCAATGACCTGGTCCGAACACGAAAAAGCATCCTGGAAATTCAGCTGGCCACTGGGCTGGAATTTCAGTTTCCGCCCCGCAGTGCAGAAGTTCCGCTGAATCAGATCTGGGCAGTGAATTATGGTCAGCTGACTGATACCAAGCGTTCAGTTTGCCGCACTCAATGAGTGCGAAGTCTGTGAGTGCCGCCAGCTTCGGGCAGCGGTGTTATCCACTGGTGTTCTGAGCCAGCGTCTGAACCACTGATCAGCAGTGAGTTTCCTGCGCTCTGCTGACTCAAAGTCCTGGGGATTATTGATGGCAGCTGCTGCAGAATCTCCTGAATTATTCAACACCACGAAATTATCGCCCACCAGGTCAGCATACTGGGATATGTTGTTTTGTACATCCTGATGATATTGTCTTACAATTTCAGGATTCATCTGCCGATCTCGAGTTTGCTGGCGTTGAACAGCTGTTTCTGTATCGGTTTTTACATACATAACAGCCACATCATACCCCAGACTGCGTAGTTTATTGATCTGGCGTTCAATACTGGGAGCATAACGTCCAGTGGCATCTATCACCAGACCCAGTCGGCCATTCAGAAATTTTTCCAGTCGGGTGGTGGCCAGAGCTCGACTGCGTATCCATTCAGGATCTGAATCCAAATCAGGAGACACAGTGAATTTCTGAGCTCCCCGTTGTTTCAGGAACATTTCATAGAATTGATCTGGAGTCACATTGCGCAAACCAGCCCAGCCAGTTAGTATCCGGCTTATTGTGGTTTTGCCGCTACCTGGAGCACCCAACACAAACAGTGCTTTGAAGATGTTGGGATCGCCAATACCTTCAGGGAGCGGGATGAATAATTCATTCAGAAGCATAACACTGATATTTATGATTATACCACAGTTATAAGACACAGAAAAAGGAGCACCAGGCTCCTTTTTCTGTGTTATTGTTGTCCCTGGTTACTTGATTTCCAGCACGTCAGTGGGCTTTTTGTAAGCTGCTAGATCTGTTTTCTTGAACATGTCAGCGTCGCCTCGACTCTGGCTGATACCAGCCTGCTGAGGAGTGCCCAGCATGGCACTCAGACGATCTGGGTCACCAGGATAACGGAAGTGACCAGTGTGATCCAGCTTGATACTGATATCACCCCAAATTTCGCCGCCCAGCGCACGCCAGCGATCACAGAACGTCCAGTCTTCGCTGTTGTATTCCAGTTCCTTGGTAATCACCGTGTCAAACAGTGCATACATGAAAGGATCATACTTCTTGTCCAGGCCAATGTTGCCTGTATACTTGGTTTCAGGATAGGCTGCAAACATCTTTTGCAGTACATCACGCTGGATCATCATGAAGCCAGTGCCCAGTCTGGTCAGCGGAATCAGGTTGTTTACCACCTGAATTTCACCACTTTCGGTCACATGGGCAGGATCGATATTGACCACATAGTCAATGGGCAGGCTCTTCTTGGGATACAGACCCCCCACTACTTCCCGGCCGTGTAGCAGCAACTGGAAAATGTGTTCGGGCTGAAAACCAATGTCAGCATCAATAAACATCAGATGAGTGGCTGCTGTGTTTTCCATCATCTTGGCCACCAGATTGTTTCGACCACGAGTGATCAGTGATTCGTTTACCATGGTGTCGATGCTGAAGTTCATGCCAATCTTGTTGGCATAGATCACAAACTTCAACATGCTCACGAACACGCATTCAAAAAGCTGGCCTCCATAACATGGAATGCAAATCTGCGGATGACATTTGCGTAGAATTTCTACTTGTTCAACTGTTACGTTCATTATTTCCTCTAGTTCTGAATTATTTTCTCAACGAGCTTGCTGCCAACAACTTCCTGGGCCACTGGTTGCGGCTTGGCTTTCAATTCTGGTGTTACTTCTAGTTTGCTGAGTCGGATTCCCTTTACTGCAGGATCTATCTGTGCTACGGTGCCAGTATTTACTGCTGGTGTTTCAACCGGTAAATTTTTCTGATCACACCAGGTGCCGCCAGAGATAGAAAAGTCAGGAGTCCATCGTTTTTGCAATAAAATCCAGAGTTGTATATCCATGGGGGACGACCCTGACCTCCTGCCAGTGAACACTCCAGCTGCCAACTCATTTTGATGTCTGAACTATAGTTCCGAATCATTTCCACAAAATCATGTTTTTTCCGTGTGGAAAATGGCCTTAGTATAACTCGGAATTGAAATTCCTGCATACCCTGCTGGGTGATCCACTGCTCACCTATATTAAGACCCTGGGGCACAGCAGTGATCTGATATATCAGATCTGGAGTTTTGTGCTGAATCTGCACCTGCTGGATCAGATCAACCAATTGAATAACTTCAGCCACATCGATCATCTGTAAACTGATCCTGATCTCGTATCTGCTGCCTATTTTCTTGGTTTCCAGCAGATCCTGAATGTACTTGAAGATCTGACTGATTGCTTCATAGTTAATATGACCGCCAGCAGCGTCCACGCTGGATATTGGCCCAGAACCCTGGCGGTGTAAATTTAGATAGATCTCCCGGCTGACGGGGGCAATAAGCTGCACCGTGTAACCGTATTTGTCATGCAGATGTCTGTTTTGCAACCTGATGGGCAGATTGGGGTATTTTTCTTTGAGCAATGATAACATATTACACCAACTTGAATGTTTTCTTGATAGCAGCAGGAAAGTTCAACCACAGGTAGGACAGTGTGGCCTGGTCCTGCAAAAACACATAAAATGTTGAGACTGCACAGCCTGAATGATTCATTTTTATACACCGTCTAAACTTTTGTTTCAGACCCAGTGTCATGTGGAGGTCAGAACTCATAGTCTCTGCCAAGTGCATCCAGTGTTTTGTTTCTGCCAGAGTATACCAACCTGACCTCAGTATCGCCTGATACTGGTACTTTTTGAACTTGCCAGATGCTTTCTTTTCTCCAATGCCCACAGAGTCATCCACTGCTCTGATCCTGATGGCTCCAGAAGTCATCACAGACTGAAAACCAGTCAGGAACTTCAGGGCATCATCAACCTGGTGTGTGCGCAAAAACACCGTGATTTTGTTGTAGTACACCCGATGATTGTACTGAGTCTGTTTCAACCAGTAGTAAATCTGCCGAAGGGCTTCAACATTGACGGTGGGCCTACCGCCCAGGGGCCAGGCATCAAAATTCAGGGGGGGGACAGGCCATTGGTTACTGCGAATGTGGTGATTCAGATAGCAAGCACCAGCATCATAAAATTCCAGGGCGACTGGATAGTCGCCCTGGAAATATTGGTGGTGCCTCTGGACTTTAAAGTTGGGATACTGCTGGTTCAACACAGCCCACATGGGGATTTTCCTCCAGAATCATTAGTTGTTGGTCCTGCCAGTCCAGCCACAGTTTGGTGCCAGTGGGCACCTGCTCAAACAGCAGTTTCTTGCTCAGGGGCAGTTTGATCAGATCATTGACCTTGCGGTACAGCGGTCTGGCACCCATACGGGGATCCACTCCTGTTTCAATGATGTAGTCGATCAGCTGCTCAGTGGGTACCACTTCCACGCCACGATCTGCCATCAGATCGTTGATTTCCCTGATAAACTTCACCACAATCTTGCGGTAGCTCATCTGGTCCAGACTGTTGAACCTGCAGATGCCGTCCAGACGATTGCGGAACTCGGGCTTGAAGAAGTCTTTGACTGCTGCACCATCGTCCAACCGGCCCAGGTCCTGTCCAAAGCCAATGTTGTTGCGTTCCAGATCCTGAGCACCCAGGTTGCTGGTCAGCAGAATCAGACAGTTGCGACAATCGGCTTGTTTGCCATTGCTGCCGCTCACAATACCCTCATCCATCATCTGGAGCAGAATCTGCAACACGTTGGGGTGAGCCTTCTCCACTTCGTCAAACAGCAGGATACTGTTGGGGCTCTTTTGGATGTCGCCAATCAGCAAACCACCGCCCATTTTACCATCGTCATGTCCCACATATCCCGGAGGTGCACCAATCAGCTTGCTGATGCTGTGGCTTTCCTGATATTCGGACATGTCGTAACGATGCAGTTTCATCTGCAACTTCTCGGCCAGCAGCAGAGCTAAAGCTGTTTTTCCTGTGCCTGTGGGACCCACAAACAGGAAGTTGCCAATGGGCTTGTTGGGACTCTTGAGACCAGCACGACTGATCAGGATCTTTTCAGCCACCGTGTCCACAGCATGGTCCTGCCCATACAGTTTCTGCTTGATGTCAGTGTCCAGATCCTGCAACTGATCACGTCGCTTCTGATCCAGCTGATCCACTGGAATCCGTGTGGCTTTGCTGATTTCGTTCAGGATATCTGCACGACTCACAATCCATCCTGACTGATTCTGGATGCGATATCGAGCACAGGCACTGTCCATCACGTCAATGGCCTTGTCGGGCAGCTTGCGATCGGTCTGATAACGCACAGTCAGATCCACAGCAGCATCAATGGCGTCGTCGTTGATCTGGCCTTTGTGAAAGTCTTCAAACTTGTCACGCAGCCCTCGCAGGATCAGCTTGGATTCTGCAGGAGTGGGTTCATCAACACCCAGCCGATAGAACCGACGCATCAGCGCACGATCCTTTTCAAAACTCTGACTGTATTCTTCCCAGGTGGTGCTGGCAATGACCTTGATCTTGCCCTTGCTGATCGCAGGCTTGATCATGTTGGCAAAGTCAGGTCCGCGATCAGCACCACCACCAGCGCCGCGCATCTGATGGGCCTCATCCACAAACAGGATGCAATTACCCAGCGCACTCAGGCTGTCAATGATTTCCACTAGCTTTTCTTCAAACTCGCCCCGATATTTGCTACCAGCCACCAGGGTACCAATGTCCAGGTTCCACACAGTCCAGTTCTGCAAATAATCCGGAACCTGACCGTTCACAATGTTCAGTGCCAGACCTTCAGCCAGTGCAGTTTTCCCCACACCCGGGTCGCCCACTAACAAAATGTTGCTCTTGTTGCGTTTGGCCAGGATCTGAGTCATTTCCACCAGTTCAGATTCACGGCCAATCACCGGATCAATGCCACCAGCCTCAGCCTGCTGATTCAGGTTCACGCAATACTTTTCCAGCAGCTCAGTGGCCTTTTCCTGACTCAGAGTTTCCTTGCTGTTGCGACCAGCTCGTTGTTCGCGATAATGTTCCTCGCAGAACGGGCGGAACCGATCCTTTTCCACTCCATACTTGATCAGGATATAGTTGGCAAAGCTGTTGGTTTCAGCAGTGATGGCCAAGTACATATCCAGCAACTGAATATAATCACGCCCCTGAAACAGCGGCTGACTGGCTGCACGATTGAACACTCGTTCCAGAGTGCTGGTTCGACTGGGCGTAACACCCGGGACTTGAGATTTCAACTGAGTCTGATTTTCAATGTAGATCTTGAGCTCAGTGAGCAGTGAGTCCACGTCAGCTCCGTACTCATTCAGCACCGTCTTGAAATTCTTGTAGCAACACATACTGTACAGCAGGTGTTCCACCGTGACATACTGATGATTCAGGCTTTTGGCATATTCAACGGCCTTGGAAAGTACGAGACTGATTTCTGGATTATCTCTTAGCAATTTGGCATCTCCTTATATAACAATGATAGCAGTTAGCTCTGAGCAGAGTCAACCCAACCCTGTATGATTTCACGTTGTT
>Ga0208966_1000490_pt1 | contig 12503 bp, 2 predicted proteins | sample GreLakmeHU45MSRF_FD_187701 | JGI IMG/M metagenome (GOLD analysis project Ga0208966, IMG submission 187701) | Freshwater lentic microbial communities from great Laurentian Lakes, MI, USA - Great Lakes metaG HU45MSRF (SPAdes) | ecosystem: Environmental > Aquatic > Freshwater > Lake | place: Great...
ATTACTTGAAACAATAGTTCCATAATGTAATATATTTCCTACAACGTGTAATTGTGATTGTGCGGCGGTAGTTCCAATTCCGATATTTCCAAAAACTAGGGCATTCCCGTTTTGAATATGTAATTTTTGTAAAGCTATATTTGTACCAATACCAACATTGCTTGTGACATAAAGGGTATTAACACGTGTATCGACTGGATTTCCCTGTTCTGTTTTAAATTCAATTACACCTGTATTGCTATTACGTTGAATCAATGATCCACCTAGATTAATTGTATTACCAGAAAGGTATAAATCTTTAAAACGTAAATTTGAAGATCCTAAATTGTACAGTTCTGTTTGAGATGGTACAATATTACCCGCGACAACTAATTTTTCACGTGTATCGGTTGTACCAATACCCACATTTCCTAAATAGGCAACATTATTCGCAAAAGGTCTAAAAAATGTATCTGTAATACGAATTTGCTGATAAACATAACCTGGTATAGGTGTTTCTATTTCAATTAATTGTGGAAATAATGTTATATCAATCAAATCTCCTTGTGCCGCCGGTGTTTCTAGGCGAATATTATAAATCGTGTTAAAATTTGTATAATAATTGCTATAAGATACGCTATAATCTTTTAAGGATTCTGAATAATAACTTAGTAAATTTCTTTGAACATATATCATTACATTACTTGCTTCCGCACTATACATACCATCAATCGTCATCGTAAATGTATCTTGAGTTAGATCCGATACATAAAATATTTTACGTACAGGTTCTTGTTGTAATTTACTACGAACATTACTACTTGCGTCACCAAATTGAAGCTTGCCATAAATAAATAAATTGCTTGCTATAATTTCTTGATCCGTAATTAAGGTTCCACTAATATTTACATTACCTGTTTGAATATTTCCACTTGTCTGTAATGTATTCGCTACATATAAGTTGTTCGATATAAGTACATTTCCATTAACATCTAGACGTGCGGCGGGATTATCTGTTCCAATACCTAGATTTCCATAGGAATTTAAGATCATTTGGAGGTTGCTGTTTGTATAAAAACGAATCGCCTGATCATTTGATCCTGGGATATATTCGGGTGTAATTAGAGTTCCATCGTCTTCACTGCGAAAAGATCCTATGGTTACCCAGCCGCTGGTAGAATATCCTTCAAATGTTTGACGCTCTGTATTATAACGAATGAAGCCAGTTTCACTTGTCGGTGGACGTTGATCACTTGTACCTTTGGGTAAAAGAACCGCATCCTTTGCGCGAATATCTAAAGAAACAGTGGGTTGTTGTGTTTGAATACCAATGGCGTTGTTTACTTGTAGCGTATCACTGATTTGAACATTGCTTGTAAATATATCTGTAATATAACCATCCCCTTTAACATCCAATGTATATTCGGGTAAATTGGTACCAATACCTACGTTTCCAGAATTAAAATGAATATTACTTCCATTATTATATAACAGCCAATAACTGTATTGGATATCTTGTACAGTATAACCGGGTTGTAAAAGTCCATCTGGATTTGTATAAGTGGGCCAGAAAACGATATCAATCACATCCCCTGCTTCTGGTTCTTCTGACACTGTTACCATAAATGTGCTTTCGTTACGTATTGTGTCATTACAATAGGATACATCATAATCTTTCGATATTGCTGAAATATATGCAAGTTTATGACCATTTTGATAAACTTCAACCTTTTCTGGCAAAAGTTGATAGAGTCCTGTATAGGTGGTTGAAAATAGACTTCTGGCTTGTATAATTTTTTCAGTAAAGTGAATTGGTTTTAATGAAATGTTATTACGGAAATACTGAGTATCTTCTTGTAAGAACGAGGATCCACTAATTGTTAAATTACTAATAGATACATTCGTGGTAAACAGGGTATCAGCGCGCAAAGATCCTCCAATTTCAAGGTTATATTCTGGAGAAGTTACACCAACACCGACATTTCCGTTTAGAAAAACAGCACCATTTTGGACATGAAGTGGTTTTAATGGTATAGTTGTTCCAATGCCTAGATTTCCGTCAATATAAACATTACCCATTACATCTACTTTTTGCCGGGGTGTGGTAGTTCCAATGCCTAAGTTTCCATCTTGATTGAGTGTCATTGATTCGATATTTTGTGTATAAAAATGTAGCGTTTTATCATCTAATAATGCGCTATATTCAGGTATAATATATGTGTCACCTGCTTCATTTTGTAAACCGGATAAAGAGATCCATTGATTTCCTGTATAACCTTCAAAGTTCAAAATTTCTTTATTAAAACGAATCATACCAGATCTTCCAACTGGGCGTTCAATATTTGATCCACTTGGAAGTCCGTATGCATCAGTTCGATTGGTATCTAACGCTACTTGTGGATTATTTGTTCCAATACCCAAATTACTTCCTAATAATGTCATCACTGAGATTGGAGATGTTTGAACCAATTCTGATAAAGGTATATTTGAAGAAATATCAGGATAGGTGATAAAATTTTGTGTACCACCCCGATAAATTCGGTTTTTAAATATAAAATTATTGGTACTCATCAATACCTCTCTAATTTGGGAAAGTAATTTTTATTATAATTAAAATCGCAAAAATAATAGGTCTAGCTTGTTTTATTTAAATAATCTCCTCACATATACTACGATCTGACGCAGATAAAGCATTGTTAAATATAAAAACATTATACAATTCACCATCCATCGGTTCATTTCCATGTGATTGACCAATATACTGAGTTCCCGCAGCAACCGAATAACCGCCTCCAGATGCTTGTGTTGTAAATCCTACACCATTTACAAATCCACTTAAAGTGGTGCGATTATAAACAATACTTGCTGAATTACCACCAGCGGCAATACCAAATGTATAATCACGATTCCACCACCACGCACGATATAATCCTGCGACTCCATCATAACGAAATGTATTCGCAGCAAAGTTAGTTGCCCATGTTCCAGCACCAATAAATCCACCATAATTGCGTAGATTTCCATGGCGGACTACGTAGGTGTAAGGCGAATCTGTTCCAACGGGTACAGTACCACTTGGGATGGTCATATACGTAGTTGCCAAAAAATCGACTAAAATACCATTGGGTCGTATTGTAGGTTGTAAGGAGTTGGTTGTTTGTGTAGCATGTCTTCCATTACCAGATTGATCAAACCATGTTGTTACAAATCCAGAAGCGGCGCCGAGCCATGAATTAATAAATGTTCCACCTCCATTGCTACTTGTTCCTAAACGACCATAATAATCCGCAAAGAAATCCTGTGTAACACTATCTGTACTGCGACGAATTTTTACAACCGGACCCAAATAAAACTCAGAAAGACGTTTTACAGAAAAGGCGGCATTTAGAGTAATTCGTGCGTTAGATGTTAATGAATCCAAAGGGTATGTTAAGGGTAATGGTATAATATGAGTAATATCGATAGTAGGTGTAATTGTCCAACCAGCCACGCGACGTATATCTTTGGCATCCACGGTCATGACTTGATCAACACTTGTATCGTATCCTAGATAATATTCATTATTGGCATGGTCGTTTCGTATTTGATAAACATCAGTATTACTTGTTTGTACAAATCCCCAAGACCATTCACCACCTGTTCCATAATTTGCTGTCATTCGGCATATTGATGCGATACCTGTTGCGCTATGATACATGTGTTCATTTGTTCCAGAGCGTTTAAAACCGATTCTATTACGAGAATAATTAAAATTGGCTTCGGGGCTCTTTAGTATATCCAATGTAAAATCTACACCAGAATTTAAACGAATAATATTTGCTCCAGCGTCGTATTTTAAGGTACGTCCATCTGGATGTGATATTCTAAAATTATAAGACCCAAGATATGTATCTTCGGCTAAATTAAATCGAGCCCGATAATAATTATAAATTTGTAAGGTTTCCTGAGTCGATAAATGGCGATTGTAATAAAGAAATAATCCTATTTTACCCCATGGACCCGTAAAATCGTTTACGTTTGTAGAAGTATTATGATATGCACCTATACAACAAAATCCTTGATCGAATGTCGCATTACCATTTATAATGGAATAAACAATATTATTTAAATTGTATTGCATTTGCCATTGAGGACTTGTGCGAGATAATTTAAATGTTAACATATTAAATTTAGTATCAAAATTTGGAATAGATGTAACATTTAACGTGGTATTAATTTGATTCGCAACATTATTATCATAAAAACCGATTAAATCACTACTAATTGTCATGGCTTGATGATCAAAAGATAAGCCTCTTATTAAAGATCGATAATTACTAGGGGTTGTACGAATGGTTGAAAAGACGATCATGGTTGCATTTGGAAAACTTGGAACGTCAACTAACGCATTATTAATAACACGTTTCGCAATACCATAGGATCCATCAAAATCCATATGTTTAATATTATTAATTGTGCGAAACGCATTAGGATTTATTGTAAAATCATAATAATTGCCACTAAAATCACGCCATAATGCGTTATTTACATCGTATAATTCTGGATCTAACAACATAGTTAAATTAGCTGTTACTGGTAAATAATTGCTAACTGGTTCAGTTGTAATAGTTAACCATTGGATAGGAACATTTGTATAACGGGTTAAACTTGTAATGGGACCTCTTTCATCAATTACTTCTGTGAAAAATCCACGACTATAAGATACTCCACCAAGACCAAATTGCAGGTTATCTAAACGTAAATTTAAATAAGGACGTCCACCAATGTAAATTATATATTTTAAGTCAGGGGATGGAATAATAATTCCTAACGCAATTCGTAAATTTTCAGACAAAAAGTTTCCATAGCGACCTTTAATACATTTACTAAAACGACCTAATAATAATACATCATTTACATCGGTTGTACTTTGTAAATATACGTACATCCCGATACCTCCATTTGGCGAACTTTCACTGCCAATATAAACCAAATAAAAGTCTGGTAATGAATTACCATTTGGATTTAATGGAGGGCAAATTGGTATGCGTACATTATTAAATACAACATTTGTATTATATGTTAAACGCCCTTCATAATTATCAGTGTTTGTAAATGCACGATCTGCAATTAATGGATTTCCACCATTTACTCTTGAAAATATATTACGAGCGTTTTGAAAACATAAATGATATGGATTTGTACGCATCGCAATACCAGAACAATACAGAATATTAGCTGTTTCTGTACCTACACCTGCCATTGCGCAAATAATGATATTTTTACGATAACGACTTTTATTATCATAGGTTTCATCGTATGAATATTCATCAATAATATACTTAGGGATACTAAACATTACCCATTCATGATATTGATGACTAGCAGACATTTCTCCATTCGGACCAATCCAAGATGTATTTAAAAAGGCATCACGCGTGGATGTGCTTTGCGCATTTAATCGATAAAACGATGTAAAAGATGTATTCGTTATAAATAAAGAAGCCACGCTAAAGACGTTATTACAGCGTAATTTTAAGAATAAAGAATGTGAAAACCCTGGTTTTATTGGAAGACGCATAGACACGAAATTAGTAGGTGTTGTTACTGTTATTTCAGGAGAGGCATCGGATGTAATTGCGTCTTGTGTTAAACTCGACATATAAATGGTGTATTGGCGATCATATTGAGATAAATAATAGGTTGTTAATAATTGTGCAGCCCCTTGTGCTTGAATACGATTAAAATAAGTACTTGTAAATCCACTAAACACTTTCCAAAAGGGCTCTTTTATATTCGCCGCTCCAGATTCATTCGCTACATCTACAATCGTATCATCTCCGTACCATGTATATACGTTTTCTTGTCCAATAAATCCACTCGGTGTAAATACAGGCGCATTATTATATCCAATAAGAATATTATTACCAGTTAAGTAAAGGTTTCCTTTGTTTGTGAGTGTCATTACTTCATTGGATGTGGTTTGTTCTATATTATAGCATTGAATAATTGATTGATTGCAATTTGTTTGAATAAGTGTTAGGGCTGGTTTATTTACACTACCTATATTGCTTGATATAATAGATCCATACGTTAATAGATTGCCTTCGATATGCATAGTTGCTATAGGATTGTCTGTTCCAATCCCAATATTTCCAGAAACAATCGCATTTCCATTTGTAATTTGTAAAGAATCACTTGCGTATGATGTTCCAATTCCTACATATGTAGCGTATAAACCTCCAACACTTAAATCAAGTGGAGTATTATTTGAATTTATAAATTCAATATTTCCGATATTACTATTGCGACGAATAATGCTATCTCCTATATAAATACTGTTACCGGATAGATATAAGTCTTTCCAACGTAAATTGGATGAACCGAGGTTATGAACAATATTTTCATTTGGAACAATATTTCCAGCGACTACTAATTTTTCATTGGTTTGGGTTGTTCCAATTCCAACATTTCCCAAAAATGCTACATCAGTTCCATAGGGTATAAAATAAGTATCTGTAATACGAACTTGTTGATATGCGTAGCCTTCAACGGGTCCCGAATCTTGAATAATTTGAGGCCATAGGGTTATATCGACTACATCGCCGTATTGTGCAGGACGAGTTAATGTAATGGTATAGGTTGTATTAAAATTGGCGTAAGAATTGGCATAGGATACTTCATAATCTTTGATGTTTGATGAATAGTAACTTAATAAAAATTGTCCTAAAAATATATCCACATTACTTGCGCTTGCGCCATACATTCCAGGTGTAATTATTGTAAATGTTTGCTTTGTTTCTTCTTCTATATAAAATACTTGTCTTACGGGATGAACTTGGAGGCGACTTTTTAAATTACTACTGGCATCTCCGAAATCTAATTTTCCATAAATAAACATATTGCTTGTTAAAATGGTACTATCGGTTACCAATGTTCCACTGACGCTAACAGAACCAGCTTGGATTTGTCCACTTGTTTGTAGCGTACCTGCGCTTGTTATATTTCCAGAGGCATACATCGATCCTTGAACATGTAGTTTTTCAAGGGGACTTTGGGTTCCAATGCCTAGATTTCCGTGTGGATTTAAAATCATTTGAAGATTGCTGTTTGTATAAAAACGAATTGCTTGATCGTTTGATCCTGGAATATATTCGGGTGTAATTTGAGTTCCATCGTCTTCGCTGCGAAAAGATCCAATGGTTACCCATCCGCTGGTAGAATATCCTTCAAATGTACGACGGCTTGTATTGTAACGAATGAATCCAGTTTCGCTTGTCGGTGGGCGTTGATCGGTGGTACCTTTTGGAAGAAGAATAGCATCGGTTGTACGAATATCTAAAGACACAATTGGGTTGGTTGTTTGAATACCTAAATTTGATCCAATAATGATGTTTTCTTGAACGGTTATATTGCTTGAGAATAGTTCCCGTATATATCCATCGCGTTCAACATGTAATAAATATTGGGGATCGCTTGTTCCAATGCCAATGTTTCCTTGGTCGTAATAAATATTACTTGAATTATAACCTAATTGCCAATAGGTATAAGTAATATTTTGTAATGTATAACCTGGTTGTAAAAGACCTTCTGGATCTAAATAAGTGGGCCAGAAGACTACATCTAGAATATCATTGAAGTGTAGTTCATCTGCCATAATTAGGGTAAATTGTGTTTTAACATTATTATAATCATTGCTATAGGATACGTCATAATCCTTTATGGTATCTGATAGGTAAGCCATTTTATAACCATTGCGATAGACTTCTGTATTTTCGGGATAAACCTTATATTGACCTGGATAGTCTACGTTAAATGTTGTAGTTCCATCCACTGGTACGACGATGGTTGTTTGTAGGGGTTTTAATTGTATATTATTACGAAATGTGGAACTATCTCCAGCAGCAAAAACGGAACCTGAAATAGTTAAATTGCTAATAGATACATTCGTAGTAATGAGTGTATCCGTGCGTAACAGTCCACTTACTTCAACAGTGTATTGGGGATTAGATAAACCAAAACCTACATTCCCATTCAAAAAAATGGCTCCTTGTTCGATATGTAAGGGTTTTAATGGAATGGTTGTTCCAATGCCAAGATTTCCGTCGACATATATATTTCCTTGAACATCTAATTTTTGTCGAGGCAATGTTGTTCCAATGCCTACATTTCCGTCGCGATTAATAATAAAACGCTCTTCATTTGATGTAAAGAAATGAAGTCCTTTGTCATCGGAATTGTCTAGATATTCTGGTAAAATAAATGTATCACCTGCTTGATTTTTAATGGTTCCTAAAAAAGTCCATTCACCATTTCCATAACCTTCAAATTGTTGAGTTGTTGTATTAAATCGAACCATACCCGATTTTCCGACAGGACGTTGAGCATCGGTTCCCTTTGGAATACGAATCGCATCAGTAGATCGAATATCAAAAGTGACTAATGGATTTGTTGTTCCGATTCCAACGTTACTTCCTCGTATACTAAAAACTTCTATATTTGAAGTGGTTACTAGTTGTTCTAGTGGTATATCATCATCACCATTGCCAACGGTTGTGAAAATATGAACACCAGCATAATATTCTTTTTCTAATTGAATCAACCGATTAGCTGCTCCAATAGGCATAGTTGTACCTCTCTAATAAGACGTCTATACAAAAATAAAGTGGGTTTAAGCATACTTCGTAACTATAAATAGTTAATTTATTTTAGTTATCATTCGCAATACAATAAAAACTATAATTCATAACTAATAGTAACAGTAATTGACGCATAAAAACATGATTAGTTTATAATAATTGAATAGACATGGATGCATAACCCGATTGAGAATACAATGATGTGCTATATAATGTTTGCCCAGCCGTACAAGATACAATAACATTAATTGTACATGTACAATATTCAGTAGTAAGAGTCCATCCATCAATAGACATTTTAGTTCCACTACGGTAAATACGTAAACGATTATTACCCGAGTTGAGCTGATTTAATACACTCGACGTTACAGAATAATAACCATTTACAGGACAAGTAAATAAACCGGTGGCCGCGACGTAATGACCACTTGTAGTTACGATATTTGAAAATAATAATGTGGTTTCTACACCACTTGTTAAAGTTTGACTGGTATTTACATAACATCCAATAAAACGTTTGTATACGTCTCCACTTACATTTACGTTTCCAACCAAATCTAATTTCGCCAAGGGCGCATTCGTTCCAATTCCAATATTTCCATTATTTCCCACAAATAAAGCCACTCCACTCTCACTGTCGTAGAATTCCGCCACACTGTTTGCCCCAGATTGGGTCACTTTAAGGGCGGGTCCCGTTCCTGCATTTTCAACCACCATTTGTTCCGTATTACTGGTAATCGTATTGAGACGAACAAAATCACCAATAACACTGATATTGGAACAAACGATATTTCCAGAAGCATAAATATTTCCCCGGACATCTAATTTCTGTGTAGGGAGGGCTGTTCCTATACCCACATTTCCATACTGAGTTGCGACTACAAAAGGGGTAATTGTCGTATTTCCACTATTTAATCTTATTTCAGTTATTGAAACACATCCATTCGATGGATTTTCTTGTGTTTTTTCAAATACCCAACGGTAATAAGAATATCCTTGAGTTGGAGAAACATTAAATGTATAATATAGATTACCTGACCATGTTGTATAATTATTTATTGAATCTAATAATATCCATGTTGTACCATTTGTAGATCCTAGTAAATTCCATTTATAAGGAAAACGATTATATATTGATTCAGTACTATAATTTGCTATAGAATAGCTTATAATTTGAATTGTTGTTGGTAAAAATATTTGTATCCATTCTCCATTAATTGTACCGGTTGTGTGCGTTGTTTGCACAGATCCAGTATAATTACCTAAAGAATTATATAGATTTAATTGAGATAACCATTTACTTAGTGTTGATGTAATATTTTTATCAAAAACATAATAATCATTATGAGGTGAATAATAAGTACTTGAACTAATTGTATATGAACCATTTCCATATGGTTGTCCTGTAATTGTTACAGAATTTCCACTGATTGCGCTAGGAGGATATACATTTACATCTGCTTGAGCATTATAATCAATTTGTAATAAATTATATGAATTAGTAGGATAAATATGCATCTTGCTTTGAGGAATATTTGTTCCAATGCCTACACTACCATTGTCTCCAACAACAAAATTATTTCCCGCGATGGTAATATTGCTAGCAAATAAAGTACCTAAAGCATTAATATGTTGGGCAGTAAAATCAAGAGGGTCATCGTTTACTTTCGATGTAATTTTCATCCCACCCGTAGCATTATTACGAGAAATACGGGTTCCGCCCAAATCAATGGTGTTACCAGATAAATACAAATCGCGCCAACGATAATTGCTTGAACCCAAGTCATATACGTTACATGACGAAGGCAATATATCTCCCGCGACTGTTAATTTTGCCAATTCTGTATTGCTTGTACCGATACCCAAGTTTCCAAGTGTATAATATAAGTCATTGCTAGAGGCGGTTAATCCATTATTTTTTTCAAAGTAAGTCATAATTAATTGTTGATATACATACCCAGGAAGGTTGGAAGACGCCTGAATCATTTGAGGCCATACAGTAATATCAACCAGATCTCCGAAGATAGCCGGTTGTGTAAGAGTTATTGTATAATAGGTGCGATCGCTTGAATTTGTATAATTAACATCATAGTAAGTAATATTGCTTGTGTAATATAATAAACGTTGTAAACCAATATAGACATCTACATTACTAGCGTGTCCTCCGAAAATACCTTCCGTATCTAAGTAAAATGAATTACATGTACTTGTTTCAATATAAGTGATTTTACGTAAAGGATTTACTTGAAGACGATTCTTTAGAATACCACTCGCAGCACCAATATTTAAATTTCCTAAAACGGTTAAATTGCTGGTTGTAATATTATCCGCATCTGTAATACCGCCGCCACCTCCACCAATCGCTCCCCATGTATTTTTAGAATACCCCTCAAAGGTTTGTTGTTCTTGATTGTAGCGTATATATCCATCTACTCCTTCGGGACGTTCACTGTTTGAACCAGTGGGTAATCGATAAGCATCTGTTCGATTTGTATCTAGGGATACACGGGCAACGGTTGTTCCAATACCAATATTGCCAAGCGTATAAAATATATTGCTACCATAACGTTCAAATTGCGAAAAGGATTGATACACATAGCCAAACATAGGATCCGAGCCTTGAACCAATTGAGGACTAACAGTTATATCTACCACATTTCCAAAGGTAGCGGGTTGATTTAGTGTTATTGTATAGGTGGTATATTTTCCATTTATATTGCTACCAAACATATAACTTACATCGTAATCTTTAACATTTGAATTATAATAGCTTAATAATTTTTGACCAATAAATACTTGTGTCTGGACGGGACCCCCGCCGAATATTCCTGGGACAGTTAGATCAAAGATAGATTGGGTATTGCTTGTATAATAAATGGTACGATAAGGGTTTACTTGTACTTGACCCATAGACCCTTCAGTTCCATTACCTACATTTATGTTATAAGCGATATTTTGAAGCACGTATCCCGGTTGAAGAATACCCATTGGGTCATCGTATTCGGGCCAGATAGTAATATCAATTAAATCTCCATAAGAAGGGGTTTCTTCTAACGTTACATCAAAAAGGGTTCTATTATTTAGCGTATCTCTCGCATAAGTAACCGCATAATCTCGCTCATTTGAAGAACGGTATATTTTTTTTATGCTATTAACAAATACATGTGTGTTCTCAGCAGTTGCTTTATAGAAACCGTCGTAGTAACCTGAGAAATTTGATGTATTCGGGTTTAACGTAGATATTTGCTGGCGAATTACAAGGGGTCTCAATTGAAGACGATTACGAATCGCAGGTGAATCTTCTTGGATAAAAGTAGTTCCACTTAAGATTAAGTTACTTGTACGAATGGTACCATTTACATCAAGTGTATAAAAAGCCTGATTGGTCGCAATACCCACATTATTCGAACTGTAAAACAGGGTATTGGTGTCTAGATTGCTAGACCAATAAGATTCGCCTCCGCCACCACCGCCAATCGCACCCCATATATTCTTTGAATATCCTTCAAATGTTTGTTGTTCTTGATTGTAGCGTATCAATCCATCTGTCACATCTAATGGGCGATCGCTATTGGAACCTTTTGGCAGTTGAATGGCGTCTTTTGAGCGAATATCTAGAGAAACCAATGGATTATTTGTACCAATTCCTACATTACTATTTCGAATCGTCATTACGTCGACTCGAGGTTGCCCAATAAGATTTGGAACGGACGCAGTATTTGACCCATCACCTACAGTTGTAAAGCGATGAATACCTGCGGAATATTCTTTATCCACATAGACGATATTTCTAGACGTCATTACTCTATTTAACCTCATGTAAATTTTATTTAGAGGAATGAACCAAAGACATAAATAGAACAGAACCTTAAAATGTATGCTTATTCCTATTCAAATGTTTTAGAA
>Ga0208966_1000491_pt1 | contig 12492 bp, 25 predicted proteins | sample GreLakmeHU45MSRF_FD_187701 | JGI IMG/M metagenome (GOLD analysis project Ga0208966, IMG submission 187701) | Freshwater lentic microbial communities from great Laurentian Lakes, MI, USA - Great Lakes metaG HU45MSRF (SPAdes) | ecosystem: Environmental > Aquatic > Freshwater > Lake | place: Great...
TGACCACCCCGACGTTAATCTTCGCCTTGACCAGTTGCCCAACTGGACCGACATTCGCGCTGCTCTCGACACTGTGGCCGCTACTATTAAGCGCACTGGCGTGCGTGTTTCCGCGCACCCTTCAGAGTTCATTACTCTCACCAGCACTAACGAAACCGCAGTTGCCAACAGCATTCGTGACCTTACCTCTCATGCCGAGCTTTTCGACTTGCTTGGCTTGCCGCTCGATTACCGCTCTCCGCTCAACATTCACTGCCGCCAAGACGGTGATCCTGCCGAAATCTCTGCTCGTTTCCTTTCTAACTTTAATCGTTTACCAAAGAATGTCCGGTCTCGTCTTGTGCTAGAGGTCAACGACAACGTTAACGGCACTTGGTCCGTCTCTAATTTGCACAAATATTTCTTTGTTCCCGCTGGCATTCCCGTTACCTACGATTCTCTTCACTGCAAATTCTGCAATCACGGCAACAGCGACTCAGCAGACTTTCACCTAGCTTACTCTACTTGGCCCACAATTCCTTTGTTTCATTACTCAGAAGGCATTGACAACACGCGCAAACACGCTATGATGCCTCTTAATTCGCCAAACAGTTACGGTAAGCCTGTGTTCTTCGACGTAGAACTCAAGGGTAAAGACCACGCAGTTTACCACATTCTCAATAATGCAAACAAAAATCAATAAAGTTAGAGATCAAATTATCACCGACCTTAACGAAGTCGGCATCGAATTCTCCGTGGAAGACATAGAAATAACAAAGGATAATCTTTCCACGAAGCTAACTGGATACAAAATTATTTCAGATAATCTGATGGGATGCATTGTTCCTAATTTCGCGAACAAACGCCCAGAATATTTAATCTTTAACGAAAATCTTGCTTCGCACCTCGCGTCCGAGGGTTACGACGACGCTTACATTCAAGAGCACGGAAAGATTTGGATTCACTTGTTTAAGAGGTTTCGTTTCGTGGAGTTATTCAAACAGTCCCATTCAATTTAAATTAATTAAAAAATGAAAAGCACCCTTTTGTTTTCCTCAACTAACGTAAAAGAAATTTACAAGCTCTACGAGATTTTGAACGCTAATTTTTTGAAAGAGTTCAAATGCTCGGCAGAGTTCAACATCACCACTTTCTCTTCCTCCCGAGAGTTTTCTCTCTCGGCAAAGGACATTTCGCCGCAGCAGTTTAAGTGGTTGCAGGACGCTACTTTAGAAATTGTTGAAAAAAACTTTGGAAAAATAGTTGACAAGCCTTAGCCTTCGTGATCTTCTTTGCCTGTAAACCAAATTGCCCACATGATTATCAAATCCATCCAGCGAAACGTTGTTGAATCCCACGATTTCAAATCTGAAATCGCGACCATTGATGCGAATGAGATGCGCTACATCTCGTCGCTTCTGAGGAATAACTACTCTAATGTTATCTTGGCAACCGCACGCGAAACTATCGCCAATGCGGTTGACGCGAACAAGGGTTCTTCCAGTCACGTTCAAATCACCGCACCGACTCGCTTGAGTCCCACTTTCGTTGTGCGCGACTTTGGCGCGGGTCTTTCAGAGATTGACCTCTTTGGCCTTTATACCAAGTATGGTCGCTCTACCAAACGCGGCGACAACGCTTCAATTGGCGGTTTCGGTATTGGTCGCTTTGCTCCGCTATCGTACACTGATTCGTTTACGGTCACGTCCCGTCACGATGGGACTGAAATCGTTATCTCGGTTTACGTTGATGAGGGCGGCGACACTCGTTTCACCAAACTGTCCGAGACTGCGGCTTTCGAGCCAAGCGGTCTTGAAGTTTGCGTTGCGATCAAAAGCCAAGACATCGCCTCTTTCGAGCATGAGATTAAAAATGTGCTTCGTTTTTCAAACGAAGAGTTTGTCTGCAAACATTTTTCTCGTGATGTTCCACAATGGGTTATTAAGAACGATGACTGGGGAGTTCTGAAAAGTATGTCTCACCACGGGCCTACCATTGTTATGGGGGGCATCTCTTACCCGCTTAGCCTCGACAATCTGAACAACGACGCTTTTGCGAAGTCAAAGACTTACAAGGCTTTTGAAAATTCTTCCATTTCCTCGTTCTTGGTATTTTTCTTTCCGGTTGGGTCAGTTGCGTTGCACCACTCTCGCGAGAATCTAGAGTACAACACTCAGACCAAGAATTTTATTGCTCGCGCCATTGCTAAACTTGCAACCGAAACCAAAGCGCAGATGCAGAAAGAAATTGATTCAATTTCCGACTCCCAAAAGTTTTTTGCTAAACTTCATTCTTTTGATTCTACAGTTGATATCGGATCGCTATGCGCTGATTTAGATTTTTCGTTCACAGACGCAAATAAAAATGTAATTAAAATCGACAGTAATCCCGTTGTTCCTTTAGCTACTTACAAAAAGTCCCGCTACACTGGCAACCTTGCGCGAGTATCAAAAGAATCGAAGACTACTCCAAAGACTATTGAGCCCAATTTCTTTTACACTGGTGGTACGTGCCATATCGTTATAAATGATAACGTTAAGGATATTAAAAGTCGCGTCAATGGTTTAATGATCACCAAGAAGATTGAAGAGGTAATTTATGTAGTTTCTCTCGCTGATGCGGAAAGCAAACTGCTTTACAAGCACAACTCTTATGAACGCATTCACCTTGCCTCTAAACTAACTCCCATTTCAATCAACAGCAAAAAATTCGGCAGTGTAAGAAAAATCTTTTGCAGCTCAAGCTACCATTACAACTTAAGGGAAAAGGTTCCTACACCCACTGATCCTTTTTATTATGTTGATGCAAAGCACGTTGGAGGCAGTTCTTACGACTTTACCTTTGGTGACTTGAAGCAGTTTAACGTAAGCGACTTTAGGAACATTTTGCCGATTGCAACGCATCTTGGCTTGAAGTACGATAACGTTTACGCTATCTTAGACAAAACTGACATTCCTGCCCATGCTATGAATTTGGGTTACGCTTTCATGGTAAAGTATAAAGCTGCGATTGCTCAATTTAAATCAATTTTAAATCTCAAGGAAGAGAAACAGCATCGCCGGAATGCTTTGCCAACAATAGCTTATTGGGGAGAGTACATTAGAAAGCTACTGCCCGACAACCATCCCATTTCAGTTTATTTCGACGCTTGGAACGCTGATGAAGATGCGCATGATCACAATCTCTCTAAAGAACAGAAAAAGGAATTTGAGATATTGAGCCTTTTCTCCCACAAGTACATAAATGACAACGTTGTTGTCCCTATCGACACAAAAATTGTTGAAAAAATCAACAAAGAAGCATTGACAATCAAACAATCGTACCCCATGATGTTTGCACTGTTCGAAGGTCGTTATAATTCTTATAGCGACCGAGCTACACATAAACTAGCCCTTGACTACATAAATTTAGTTGATAATCGTAATTCTTAAATCACAATAATACAAAATCGTTATGAACAAACCACCATACATCATGCGCGACAATTCCATCACCGTTTTCGTTGATGGTCAGCCTCACACCGTTGACAGTTCGCACGCGAACTTCTCATCCTTGCGCCAAGCAATCCTTGACGCTCAATACGATCTCATTCCCTCGCTCGTCTCAATGGAGAGTCATATCAAGAGGATGACTTTTGGAGCTTTCGACATTTATGACGGTAAGCTATTGCATAACGGTGTAGAGCTTCACGGCGTTGTTGTTGAGAAGCTGTTCGCAATACTCAAGGAGGGGGCGAAGGACGCGGAGCCTTTGCTCAACTTCATTGATCGCCTTATGGATAACCCTTCTGCGAATTCAGTCAACGAGCTCTATAACTTTCTTTCGTACAAGAGTCTCCCAATCACTCCCGATGGAAAGTTCCTCGCCTACAAGGGAGTGGATAATGATTTTTACTCAAAGAGTGGCAACAAAGACACGGTTGTCGTTCGCGGAGCTGTTGGTCATCACGGCACTATCTACAACGGTGTTGGCGAAACGATTGAAGTTGCTCGCCGCTCTGTTGACGACAACAAAGACAACCACTGCTCTTTTGGTCTGCACGTTGGGAGCTACGACTATGCGAATAGTTGGGCTGGCCCCAATGGGCGTCTCCTTGTGGTTGAGGTTGACCCTGCTGACGCTGTTAGCGTGCCGACTGATTGCAGTTACCAGAAACTCCGCGTCTCTAAGTATTTGGTTCTAAGCGACATTACTGCCGAGCGCAAAGAGATTCCCGATGCTGTTTACAGTAATGACGGTCTTGAATGCGAGGAAGAGAACGAAGAGAGCGAAGAGAGCGAAGAGTCTTCTGGCGATGAAGTCGAAAACGACTTTATTAATTTGAAGATTCGCGACTACATCGACACAAAACACTCAATTGGAGAGCACCCTACCGTTAAACAGATTCAGAGCCGCATGAAAGGTTACGATCTTTCCGTGCATCAGATTCTAGATATCGCCATTCGTGAGTTGGGTTATCAATCCGGTCGTGATTACGACAAGCAAGGCGATCCAATTCCATCTGGACAAGTTACAATTGCCCCGCCTTTTTGATTTATTATGAATAAAAATCCACTAGTTGAAAAGCTAGAGAACGCTTCCGAGACTGAACTCGACATCTCATTTGCGATGCTCAAGTATAAGGAAATCGGCATTTATCGAAAGATCAAAGGTCTCGCTCTCGCTTTTGGCTTGAGCTTTGAGGAGGTCATCAAAGGACTTCCTCAAGAGAACGGGCGTCTTCTCGACAGGGAAACTCGCCACTTCATTCACGATTTCATGCTGGCTCGCGCCAAACAATTCCACACTACCACTGACTAATGAATAAAGAAACATTTACTCCTCTGAGTTCAGACATTAAGCCTAACTTGAATTGGCTTGAGGTTTGGAGTCTCCAGCAAGATGGTTCGCTCAAAACCTGCTTAAACTTCTACGACCTCACGCTACAGAACTCGGTAACATGGGCTCTTCAGTGCCTCTCGCAAGAGAGTTCTCGCTCTGACGACATTTATGTTATTGTTCACGCTGCTCTTAGCGATTGCGGAGAAACGGCGCGCTCTATTATCCCAGCACCCACAGATAGAGAAACAAAATTCTATATGGTTCTGAATAAGTTTCGCGCTGCGCTAAAATCAATTAATTAAAAATCAACATGAATAGAGAACAGCTATTTGCTCATCATATTGAGTTAACTGATAAGGCACTCGGCATCATGAGAATGAAGAATAATGATTATGCTGGCAGCGGGGGAGAAGAACCGTTCGCAAACTTCCAACGATGCGAAGCGATGGGCGTTTGTTCCGCAGAGCGCGGATTCCTTGTTAGAATCATTGACAAGGTTTCCCGACTCTCAACTTTTGCAAATGATGGCAAATTGGCCGTTAAGAACGAAAGCTACGAAGACGCTATCCTCGACATTATGAACTACTGCGTTCTCATGTCAGCTTACGTTAAGAGCAAAGAGTCAGAGCAAGTTAAAGCAGGCTAATTCCAGTTAATCTGTAACCAGCATCATAGGGCCGTATCGTCAATCCCGTTGGCATACCAAGCTCTATGATTTTGCTGTTAAACTCTCTAATCAAATGGTCGGAAAAGTCTCCAAAAGTTGCGTTGCCGCTCGCAGCGTAACCAGTGGCAGAGTATAGTCCAGTTATCTGGGTTTTGTACGCTGCCCAATCGCCAGAAACAACACTAAAGTTGCTGTGGATCTCTGCTTGAAGAAGACGGGGACTAACCATATTTTATTTTACACTTGAATGTCTTTATTTAGCATCTTACTATTTATATTGCTAACCATAAAGTTATTGCAGAAACCAAATTATTTTATTAAAAAATAACCCGCCTCTATAGCACAGTGGTAGTGCAACAGTTTTGTAAACTGTAGGTCGTTGGTTCAAATCCGACTGGAGGCTCCAAAAATTATGAAAAATCGCAAAATATTAATCAACACTGACTTTGGCGGCTTCGGTTTAAGCGACAAAGCTATCGAACTTTACCTGAACAAGAAAGGTTTAAAGTTCACCATCGAAAAGAAAAATTCGCTTTTCTCTAAACGCTCATTGATTTTTTATGTTAACGGCGTGTATTTTAGCGACCACGAAGTGCAGCGTGACGACCCCGCTTTGATAAAAGCGGTTGAAGAGATTGGAATGGAAGAATCTGCTGATTCGTTTAGCACTCTAAAGATTGTAAAGGTTCCTTGCGATGTTGATTGGGAGCTGAAAGATTATGATGGCAGCGAATGGATCGCGGAAAAGCATCGCACTTGGCAATGAGCGCGCCAACAATCGTTATTTGCCAATGCTGCAATTACCAATTCGACCCAAGCGTTGAAGAGTGTCGCGAAGACACTGATGTTGGCTACGTCTGCAAAGACTGTTTCGTTCAGTTAAAATGGGCCGACGCTCGACTCAAAATTGCTGGAGCTAAGTCATGCTCAAAAGCGTTCAACAACCGACTAAAATGAAACTGCTTTCAATTGAAATCAAAAATCATGGTTATTCCATGAAGCAGATCAAACGTACCGACAAAGTTGCAATTTATTATAAGTGCGGTGGCTACGAGGTAGTGCTAATTCAAAAGCACAACGGCTACGAAATTAAAGGAATTAAAATGGAACCCGCAGAATACTTGCCGAAAGATGAAGATTTTGGCTGGAAAGGCTGGTATTATGGCGGGCCGAACGGCAGAGAAAATGCGGAAAAAAAGTTTCAAAAACTTACAGAAATTGCTTGACGAAACATTGTTCGCTGAGCATCTTTTAAAAATCAAATCATCAACCATTAACATGGACGAAAACGCTCCCTTCCCCAGCAACTCTGTTGATTTTTTCAACGGGTTTTCCGATGCGGCAGTTGCCGCCTCTACGATAAAGACTTATAACTTTATCCTTGCCAAGTATCATGATGAGTTCAAAGCTGCTTTAAGTTACGACGAAAAGAAAGATCGCAAGTATCAGAATCAAATGCGTCGTCTTGCCAGAGAGCGTGAACACTCAAAGAATCAGCCCCAAGAGCAAGTTTTAAATTAATTAAAACCAGCAGCTAATTTTGCGGGGATAGCTCAACTGGATAGAGCCGCAGTTTTCTAAACTGCTGGTTCCGAGTTCGATTCTCGGTCCTCGCACCAATTTACTAAAATAACAATTTGGGCGATTAGCTTAGCGGTTAAAGCAGAGGACTCATAATCCTTTGACCGGGAGTTCAAATCTCTCATCGCCCACCACTTTCAAGTAGATACCCGTTTAATGAAAATAATCGCCCAATATGTCTGAGGCTGATTACTACGGTGCGGAAATTGACAAATACACCGAACATCTACTTGAATAAATTTTATTCCAATCATGACTAAAAAACAAGTTAAAGAAGCTCGCAAAGATATTCAAAAGTTAATCAAAGAAAACAAGAAACAGTTGCTTCAACAAATCAATAAAAAGCACCCAAAACTTATTCGGTTGATTAAAAACAATTATAACGTCAACAACGACACTTTAGTTGATGCAGGTTTTTACAACGCAATCGAATTAGCTTTTGAATATTTTTACAAAAGCTAACTTTTTCGATCTTGAAACCCCGACATTAAAGACTAACATGATTCAATGAAGCTATGCCGCAAATGCGGGGAGAAAAAAGAAATTGAACAGTTCCCGTTTTTCGCCTCGTCAACTGGCGGCAGAAAAAATACTTGCACAGTTTGCTGCAAAGAATTATCCGTTCTCAGAAAAAAATTAAAAGATGAAAATCCACCTCCCAAAGCCGCCGAATGTCCAATTTGCTCAAATTTTACAAGCGATTGGATATTGGATCACTGTCATTTTTCTCATGAGTTTCGCGGCTACATATGTAATAATTGCAATCTTGCTCTTGGCAGATTCAATGACGATGAGCGAATTTTGAGAAGAGCTATTGACTATTTGAATCGCAAGACCATAGTGCTGGAATAACTTTTGGCCGCATGATGGAACTGGCTATACATAATTGACTTAAAATCAATTGCCTTCGGGATTGTGGGTTCGAATCCCACTGCGGCTACCAATTTACAATGAAATTCACTCCAGATAAAATCACAAAGCTCAAAAAAAACCAAGTATTTGTGTTCGGCTCTAACGAGGCTGGCATTCACGGTGCTGGCGCAGCGAAACTAGCGCACGAAAAGTTTGGCGCGGTTAACGGCGTTGGTTTCGGGCTACAGGGGCAAACCTACGCGATTCCAACAAAAGATTTAGAAATCCGCACGCTTCCTCTTGACAACATCGAGTACTACCTTTACTGTTTCCTTCTTGAAGCGATGGAATATCCAGATACCGAGTTTTTACTTACAAAGATTGGCTGCGGTCTTGCAGGGTACTCGGAAGATCAGATCGCAAACTTATTCAAAGGCAAATACATTCCAGAAAACGTTACCTTGCCAGAATCATTTTATAATATTTTAAATTCATGAAACTCAAGATCAACAAAAAAGATCAGAAATTTATTACTGATTTCAAAAAAGCTATTGACAACAATAGCAAAGCAGAAGATAAAATAATTGCGGAGTTAGCGTCTAGTATGGGCCTAACCGCTCCACAAGAAGAAATTCTTTGGGATTATATTTACAACGACAGCGTTTGGCTAATCGAATTAGAAAACAAATGAAAGCTATATTAGAGTTCAACTTACCAGAAGAGGACCGCGAGCACGTTAGAGCTGTTAACGCTGGTGCAGCTTGGTGCGCGCTTTATGATATCGAGACTAGACTGAGAAGCATCATTAAGTATGGTCTCAGCCCAGAAAGCTCGTATGAGCAAGAGTTGAGTGAAATTCGTAAAGAGATTCGCGAAACGACTTCTCTTATTGGTAACGATTAAAAAATAATTAAAATGGACAAAGTACAAATTGATGGCGACACAGCAGATGGTATCGCAAGAGCTTCTCTCAAAGATTCTATTCTTTGTTTGCGCGAATGCGTTAAGAAATATAAAAGCAAAAAGCGTTTAACTGAATGGGAAAAGCGAGATATGTCTGACGCTAACTATTCTTTAGACCATCTCGAAAAAACGTTTGATTATTATGGAGGAAATTTACGATGAATGCTGAACTAGAAGATAAACTGATTACAAAGTATCCGAAGATTTTTATTGATGCTAATAAATCTCCTCAAGAAAGTTGTATGCACTGGGGGTTAGAAGTTGGTGATGGTTGGTACGATCTCATTGACGTATTGTGCGAAGCTCTAACTTATACATACTCTACTGCTGTACGAGTAGATGAAGAAGATGGCAAGCGACTTGGCGTTGAACCTTATATCGACAAAGAAGGCGAAGCTAGTTACTTTTTTCACGTTGCAGCTCCGCAAGTAATAGCCGATCAAGTCAAAGAGAAATTTGGTACGCTGCGCTTTTACTATCATCTTGAGTACAATAAAGATAACCTCTCTCTAGTTGGAACGAAAAAGTACCCAGAGCTTGACGCTATCAATAAGCGTTACGCAGATTATATTGACGGCATTGTTCACTTTGCTGACATCGCATCTGGTAAAACTTGCGAAGTAACTGGCGCAGAAGGTGTGTTACAAAAAAGAGGCGGTTGGTGGAAAACAATTAGTTTAGATGCAGCTAAGACCGAACCTTATAATGGCTTCAAACCACTCTAACCAATTAATAAAATAATATTTATGTCAAAGCTAACAAAAGATTCCTCGGTAGAATATTGGAAGAACGAAGCTGATCGCTATCGTAATCTTTTCAATTATAAATTTGAAACAAATAACTCTGTTGGGCGCGCCGCTTTAAAAGAAGATGGCCGCTTGTACCGTAAAGTTGGAGCTAAATTTGTTGCAGTTAACGACCCATACTCACACGAAGGACTCCGCAATGGGTTCTGGTTAGTTCATGTTAAGGATGGATGCACGTCCATTCGCCAACAAGTTTTTCCAGATAACAGTCGCGTCACTGCTGCTGCTAGATTGCTGGAAGACAAGTTGGTGGACATTATTCGTAAGGCTGGTGAAGCTCGCCCTTCCACTACTAGCTTGACCGCTGAAGAGAAAAAAGATTGGGATAAGTTTATCAAGAAGCATGGAAATTCTTTTAATACTCTACACTACCCTTCGATTCAAGAAAATGCAGAGAAGATTATTGAGGCGTTGATTAGTGAAGGCGCGAAATGAGCCGCGTCACCGAAATCATTAAGTTCCTGCAAAATTACAATGCATGGAGGCGCGGCGACGAAACGCTAGAGATGCCACACCCTGCGGAAATTGGGAAGAATATCCAAGACGCGGTTGTGCTCCTGCGCAAAAATGCCGAGCTAGAGGCTGAACTCGCCGTTGAGCGGGCGCGGCTGGATTGGGTCATGGCGGGAAGAGTGTGCATGGTGCGTCACTCGGGTGGGTATCACGTAGTTCGCCTCCACGCACCTGTATCACGGGCAATCATCGACGCAAATATGAAGGAGGACGCATAAAATGAACTTCATGGATCAAGTCGCTAACAAGCGAGAAGTTGTTAATTCTGTTCATAAAGAATCACCGAATGTTTTTTATTGGGTAACTGCGGCACTTGAAGTAATAACGGCAGGAACGATAATCGTATCTATGTTGCACGCGATATTTCCTTTCAAATTTAACTAAAATAAGTCTTGCTCTTTGTAAATTTAAGTTTAATTTCATTAAAATGAACACACCCACGCCCCGCACGGATGATGTTTCGACAGCTCAAGACGTGATCTACCAGCGAGCTTGCGAGGTGGAGCATGAACTACGCGCCGAGGTGGAGCGGTTGCGTTCTGACCGCGACTGCGAGAAAAGACTGCGGAAGGACGCGGATGAATTCCGCGAGAATGCTATTGAGCGCGCAGAGAAAGCCGAGGCGGAATGCTTAGAGCAAGCGCGTCTTCTCGGAAAAGGTGCAGAGCGTGAGGCTGACCTAAGAGGAAAAGTGGAGCGGTTAGAGCGCGCACTTCTCACTAACGGGTCAGAAAAAAGTGAAATCAAATTTTTCGAGAAACTGTCGCAAAAACATGGCATTAAGATTGATGGTCGCTATGAATAACATAGAATACTTGACCAGTGGATACTTTGGCTACGCTGTTGAGCGAGGGTACAACGGTGTTGGATGGTATTTTTGGGATGAAGCCGATGGTCAATATTGTTATGGACCCTATCATACGAAAGAAATCGCTAAACAAAAAATGAAAGAGTATTATAGTGCATTATGAAAATATATTTTTGTTATTTAAATTATTTCGCGACGGGTGAAGGTATGACAAATGCTATGGCTGTTGCGTATGCAGAAAATGAAGAAGATGCTAAAAAAGCATTTATTCTTAAACATCTATGCAATGTATTCATAAACGAAAAACATACACAAAACTGTGTGAATTATTTTTCACACGGAGTTGTTGTTTATGATATAAATGATGAAACCCAACACGCTAAAATAAAAAATATAATGAAGGACTTTTTCACAGAAAATAATATTGAATATATGTTTCACGCCAATAAAGCAGGAGCATTGATTGATTTTTATTATAAATCATACGCAAATTATAGTTAATTTTATTGAATAAATTTATGTTCCAATACGCAAAAAAATGGGAAGATCAAAAAATTGATCCTGTTGACGCGCTATATAAGATTGATCAAGTAAAATTGGTCAAATGGTTGAAGCATCTGCGTGATCTTAATCATTTATTGATGAATGATTTGCTGCGTGATGACCGTGAAAGAGAAAAGGCCAGAGGAGCATTTGATGCATATTCTTGTTTGCTTGGAGACGTTCAGCGTGGAACAATCTTTATGAAGAATCGCTCTTGACATTGCGTGAAAAGTAATTACTTTATTCGATATGAAAGCCTCACAAGAAAACATTAATTCAGAAATGAATATTAATCAATTTTTAATCGACCTCGCCATTTTGTCGCAAAAACATGGCATTAAGATTGATGGTTGCGGATGCTGCGGGTCTCCCGCTCTCACTGAAATTCGCGCAGAAGAAATAAAAGACTTTCATTACATAGTTAATGATAAAAACGAAAAATTAACATGGAAACAAAAACAACAATCACATTAACTCCAAGCTCAGAGCTCATTTATGATTGGGTGTGGGAATGGGATGTATTTGGGCATCGTGAAATAGTAATCTCAACGTGCGACACCCCATTTTGGCGGCGCACTCTTACTCGCATTCTTTTAGGTTCTAAGTGGAAGAAGCTTTGATTTAATTTAAAATATACTGTGAAACAAGACATTAATTTTAAATCATACGTAGGAGAAAAAGATCTAATTATAAGTTCTTGGGGCAACCCTGAAGCTCCAAGCATTTATGATGATGTTATGAAGTTCTCTAACTGCGAGAACGTTTCAGTAAAAGAAGTTACAGTTTGCGGCGGGCAAGAAGATTGCATTGACGTTGTTCGCGGCAAAAATTATATTTTCCAAGATTTGAATCTTTGCCCATTAAAAAATGGCATCACTATCAAAGGAAGTGTTGACGGTTGGTATTTAAAAAACATTTTATTTGAGCGTAAAGGCGACGCTTACACTATTGAAATTGGG
>Ga0208966_1000493_pt1 | contig 12470 bp, 13 predicted proteins | sample GreLakmeHU45MSRF_FD_187701 | JGI IMG/M metagenome (GOLD analysis project Ga0208966, IMG submission 187701) | Freshwater lentic microbial communities from great Laurentian Lakes, MI, USA - Great Lakes metaG HU45MSRF (SPAdes) | ecosystem: Environmental > Aquatic > Freshwater > Lake | place: Great...
AGCTTCACTATCATACCACGTATTGCCATTTAATACATAACCTGTATAAATTTCATTAATGTCTGATAATATAGTATTAGCTGTCATGATTATCCTTAAAAACTTATCGTGTTATTTAATGAAATTTGTGGATTTAATTCAAAAAATTCTACCACATTTTGAATACTTTGTTTCATCCACTCAACAGCTTTATTAAATAAATTCATCATAAAAATTTTAACTCTTGCAAACAATGAACTTATAACGCTTTCCGTTAAGACGCCTTTATAATTATAAATTTCTTCATCTAGTTTATTAACACCCAATGATACAACAGACCAATAACGATATTGGCCGGTTTTAACACCTTTTGATTTAACTGATGTAGATTTGAAGCGAACTGTTACAGCAGTCTTTGTTGCAATTTTATCTAAAAATTGCGCATCAGTTGTTTTGTGTAATTGAGGATGATAACCTTTACTGTCTGTAGCTAAAACATATTCAGCCGATGCTGATGAAGTATTCCCAAACTTAACATCGCCAGTCATTGCTTCGCCAACAAAAGCTCTACGAAATTCTTTATTATTTGCAAATGCTTTTCTCATTAATTCTTTTACTTCATTATTAACTTCATTAGCTTTCTGAAGTATAGAATCTTCACCTTTTTTAATTTCTTTTGCTACTTCATCTGCAGATATTGATGATTGAGTTAATAGATCTAGCTTTGATTGAATGTTTAAAATTAGTTCATCTTGAATACCAGCATTTTGAACTGCTGCATAGAATGTAGCTTTAGATTCATTCTTTCCGCCAGACATTAATTGAGCTGCTCCTTTTTTAACAGAGATTTTATGTTTACCAATAACAATATCTGTCTTTGGAGTTTTAGTTGAGCCTGGAACATTGTCTGGTTTCCAGAATTTAGACCAATCTGAAGTTACATTTGGGCCGTGAGGAAGTTTACTTGCATGACCAGAAACGCCATTATGCTTGAGATAATCTATAATCCCATTAGCAGAAGCCGCATCTACGGAATCAAGATCTGGTAATGTTTCTTTATTCCAAGCAGCAATAATAAATTCTTCAAAGGCAGCGCCTTCGGTGACTGCTTCTTTTAGATATTCTGTAAAAGTTTTCATTGCACAGCTATTCCATTCTATTGATATCTCTATATTTATAAACTAGAATCGCCCCGAAAGGCGATTTTTATCATAAGAAGGCTTGTAGACTATTAGGAGGATCTGCATCTCTTATTTCAAAAGTCTTTTGAGGGTTGAATTGGTACATTAAAGTGCCTTTCATCATGTCTCTTTTACCTTCTAAAACAGCTTTAATCTCTGTTGCCATGTCAGTAGCAGTGTGCACTGGCACATTTTGACACACATGATTCAAATTTCTTGTTGGATTTAATAGCTCAAAGTCTTGAGGCAACCCCATAATAGTCATGCACTCACGATATGTTAGGTATCTATCCTCAGTGTGATGAGTCATAGACACTGGAAGATGCCCTACGAAAGCACCAATATAATCTTTAGGTATATATGAAGCACGCCTCATAAGGTTACCACCAGCATCTAGCTTATCCTGCATAGCATCCATTTTACCAGCAAGTTTACTATACCCATTTTTCTCGAAGAATGGTTTTACCATACGATAATTATGTCCATTCTCTTCGATGTAATGCATTGCATCTGCTGACTTCGTAAGAGTCTTTTGAAATTCAGCATGTGAAATACCTCCATGCATAACTTCTAGAACATAACGGTAATATGGATCATCCTTACTAGGAGTCTTTTTATTAGTTACTTCTTGCTGAGTAGATTGTGGTTTTGCTAGATTGATTTGATCTTCAATGCTGATTCGGTGTTCATCAAAATACTTAAACACTGGAACTTTATCGCCTTTCCAAAAGAAGTAAAAGCTTCTTTCGCGGACTTGTGAAAGCCCATGCAGCAAAGACTTAGTTCTATAAAGTGATATTGTATAGCCGTTATCTTTTGCTATCTTATTTAGTTTAGCAATAACTGGTTTACCCATTTCACCGGCAAGTCTTGGAGCATTTTCACCCCAAAATACTTGAGGCTTCATTTCTTCTAGTACGTATTTTGCTGTTATAGTCATCCAATCATTAACAGCAGAATCTGAACTTGATGATGGAGAAAGAGAACTAAGTCCAGCACATGGGCATACTGCATTGACTACATCAACATAGCTGGGGTGTTTTCCACCTTGGTCTAATAAGATGTAAGGGACATCTTTAAGGTGATTAACTATATGTGAATCGTTATTACTAAACGGAGTATAGGAAAGTAAGTAATCGGGTTTAGTACCAAATGCATTAATTTGACCGATTGTTTCTCCTCCAATTAATGGTACAATAGATGCATGTTTAAATGTCATAAATTATTTTCAATCTGTTTGAACATCTCGGCAAAGGTATACTTCGAGTCTTGATGTTGTTTATAAAATTCAAATGCCATTTCACGATATTCATTTCGCATAGCATTATCGTCGGCCAGTTTATTTAGCAGATCGAAAGCAGGCTGCATATCGTTATCATCAAGCCAAATAGTGCCAGTGTCTTTACAATTAATTAGCTTATCGCCAAACTTGCGGTGAGTACAACGTTCACCATATGTCTTACGAAAGACTGGAACTACACCAGTGCATGCTACTTCACAGTGAGTGTATTCAATAGAACGTTGGATAAATCGTTCATCAAGCACCGAGAGTTGATAACCAAATCCAACAAGTGACATACGCTCAAGCATTTCATCATTAATGAATGGACCAAACACGTATGCTGGTTGGTTGTTTTCAAGATTGACTGTAGATATATGTTTATCGATCATGCCATTGAACTCTGACAATTCGCGAAAACCAAGATATGCTGGAGACTTCTCAATACCTTCGAAAGTAGTAATGTAACCACCAGGACGAAGGAACTCATTGTGAAATTTAAACATCTGAACGTACCCTTTCCAAGAAGTAGTACGACCAATCCATTTGTTCATAATAGGATCAGTGTGTTTAATGTCTTTCCAATACTTAGCGCGCACAGAATCAAAATCCATGCCCGGCTGAAAGTTTAAAATGGTCTTAGATTTATCTTCATCAAAGAATCCTGTAAGACCACCACCCTCAGTTACTTTAGATACGTATTTAGCAAAGTCATTAGTGGAACTATGCCCGAAAAGAATCTTTGCTTTCTTTACTGACTCTTCGATTGCTGCGTTACGCTTAATAGATAATGAAGAATGATCATGCTGAATCAATACTACAGGAGTAGTAATTTCTTCGAGTGCTCGTTTGAATTGAGCAATACATGCATCACTATGTCCAATTGATGGAAGACTATTAATGATAACTACATCGGCGTTGTTACAGCCTTCGATCATCTTATTAGTTTCTTCTGGTTTAGCAAACTTTAATTGAACGACATTAGATACATCATGCGCATTCTTACGTGTCCATGACTTATCTTTTGATGAATATACAACAAAATCATGCCCATTCTTACCAAGCCATTTTGTTTGTTCTACTGTAAACTTGGTAACGCCACATCCTTCGATGCCACGGCCCATGATAATTGCTATTTTCATTTCAATATCTTTCCTTACGTTAAGGTTGAATCCAATTGCACTTTACTTCTGCTTCTTTAAACATCGAATGCGTCAGTGCAAAAGATTCGGTCCAAATTTCTGGTACTTCTTCATCAGTATATATGACAACACGCTTTATGCCAACTTGAATAATTCCCTTTGCGCATTCATTGCAAATAGGAAGTCCATAAACATAAAGCGAAGAACCATCAAGAGAAACTCCGTTCAATGAAGCGTTATAAATTACATTCATTTCAGCATGCACTACATGCTTATATTTAATTTGTCTATCTAAATAACGTTCCGGCAAATCGAGAATACCTCGCGGAAATCCATTATATCCTTGTGATAATATTTGTCCTTTAACACCTACAGCAACAGCGCCAATCTTTCTACTTGGATCTTTACTCCACGTAGAAATTTGCGCTGCAAGCTCAATATAACGCTGATCCCACTTAGCTAATAGATTTTTTGATATATTGCTTTTCATATTGTTCTTTAGTAATTGATAAAGCACCAGTCTCCATAAAATGATCTACTAAATAAAACTGTCGTTCATATATATGAAGAGAACCAACATTCCAAAAGATTTCACCACGGTTATAGTTTTTGCCACGATATTGCAATGTTTGAACTACTTCTTCTAGAACATAAAGTTGCCAAGCATAATCATTACGATATCCAGCCCAAGCATCGTTACTTCTCATATTTACGATAGCATGCACACGGCCATCACGAATAAGATATTGTACGGTGTTAGTACACATGAAATCTGATCGGCCATTTTTAAGATGATCACCCCACATAGTAGGACGAGTGTAAATCATAGTAGCACGACGAGAATCTGGACGATCTTCAAGTTCAGTTACAACATTATAAAATTGATTATTGTTTTCTTCTGAATAAACACACCAACCATAGTTGGAATTGATCATACCATCTCTATCGGCTACTTGTTTCCATATTGCTGGGGCGCCGCCAGGAATATCGTTCACATTCAAAGATTGTGACTTATACCACATCAATTCTCGTGCAACATAATTTTCATTAACTTCACCGAATATTAAAGGTGAATTAGCCAAGAAATTAGCATTCATAATTTCGATAGTCTTTACACCCGACTTATCAATTACAAATTTATTTTCTTTATATAGTAACGCAAATACTTGACGAATGTCATAACATGTTGGTATAGATAGTCTGTTCATTATGATCCTAATTTTGTAAAATCAGAAGGAATTAATTCAAAAGTGTTTTTAGGATTATCAGGATTAAGACGACGATTAAAGATGTCTTTATCTGCAGTTTGACCATCGATTTGACCGCGCATATATGCAACAAGGAATGATGCATAATTGATCATATCAATAGCAGAATCTTCTACTGATTCAAAATTAACTTTGCCGCCGGCTTCCATAGTTTCCAATACAGAATACATACGAAGCATCTTGCCGTTAATAGTATCAAGGATAGTGTAAACACCACGAGGATAGTGATCTGCTTGGCGCACTCGACTTAGAGGATTCTGATAGTCTTGGCCTTTGCGTTCTTGAAGTTCAGCTGCTTCAATTAGGATGTTTGCTGATTTGCGTGTAAATTTAGTTTCCATATTGCCTCAAAATTTGTTAATAGCATAAGGAGAGTTTAAGCTAAAATCTCTTGATTGAGAGAATGACTTCATTTCTTTAGTCAATTCTTCATCGCAAAAATCAGCCAATATTTTCATTTTGTTGATGTCCCAACCCGCCATAAGTCTACCATCGCGAGTTTCGAAAATCTTATAAGTTCTATCAAGACATTCCCATATCTTAATGTTTTCGCTGGTATCATATTCTACAAAAAATAAACGATCAACACTTACGCACTTTTGAACTTGGTTTTTGTGCATAATGTTAACAGTAAACATATTACGATACTTATCGCGGTTTTGCGTTTTAACTTCTACGTTTGCATTTGACTCGTTAAGAACTAAATCTTTTTTCATGTCGTACTTGTTTGATGATAAAGTTCCATTAAACAATTTTGCAACTAATTCTTCGCCAAGTTTTCCTAGCTTTTCTTTATTAGTCATAGTGTAAACCATTTCAATGTTAGTCGATTCATAAAATATATCTCCTTATAGTAATATTATACCACAAAGACGATTTATTGTACACCGTTATTTACGCATTTCTATAGGCAAATTCTATAGCTCTAGAAGCTTCTACGTTCAACGATCTTTTAGCATATAGGTTTGAAGTTTCACGATCTAAGGCACGTACAAGATCTACTATTTCATATTCTGTAATTGGGTATTTACGCTTTACTGCATTACATGCAATTGAAGTCATAATTTTGTATATCATCGAATAGCGACCAGAGCCATCACTCCACGCAATCTTCTTGTATTCACTAATCAGTTTCTTATTAACAAATGGGCAATCACGATACGAATCCCATACTACATTTTGTTTTGTTTTTTCAGATTCTTGTTGGCGCTGTTCAATGATCTTCTTTTGAGTCTCAGGTGGAAGCCTATCAATAAAACTAGTAGAATGCTGAGTGTTATCATACGGGTGTTTTAATAGAAGAGCATCAACATCGAGCTCATTACCCCGATGAGTGAAAATAAAATTATGAGCATTAGGGTATATCGCAGGTACGTAATACATTCGAGATAAGTCTTTAGTCTGGGTATCTCCCACCATGCCAAATTCTGTATTGAGTGCAAACCAGAAGTGTCGTATTTCTCCACTCCTAACAGAGCGCGTAAGTGGAAATACGAGTCTGAACTTTGGCGCAGAGCGTGTACTGCTGGCAGTAGAATAACAAACGAAATAATTAGAAGGATAAAGTCTGCCCAATTCACTTTCAAGATCTCCAGTATATGTAACATTGTCGACATCAAGAGCAGCCCACTTTGCCCATTCAATTACGTTAGCGTTTGCACGAGTCGTATCAGGTTCATATATTGCTGGAGAAATTAAAGGCGAAGCCTTATAAGTAAACTCACCTTTTTTAGCTTTATAACCTTTTAGCGTTGAAAGATGATATAGAGACTTTTCAAATTTTTCAAACGTGTCAAAATCAATACGTGTATCAGTCTTATTGTCAAATATAGACTTAAAGACAGTTAGCGATACCATCAGAATACCTTTGCTAGCAATCCTACATTATCAACGTGAGTTGGAGCAACCCAACCAGTTGGCTTAATAAGATCAGGAAGTCCAAGAGGATTAGGCCGTGAAGGCTTAATACCAACTTCTTTTGCCATGTTTGCTTGTAATACTCTATCCCATGCTTCAAGAGAATTAACTTCATACGCATCAAGAGTTCCAATAGCAACCACACAAAGATCAATTAATGCATCAACTACATCATCTGCATTCTTTGCATTCTTCATTTCATCAAGTTCTTCTTGTAAGAAATTGATACGAAATTCTAAAAACTTTTGTAGTTTTTCTTTATCAAAAGTTTTAACTACTGGACGTACACCATATTTACTGTGCATACGTTCCATATCCCAAACCCAATTATGACTCATAGTATATCTCCAAAATTACATTATAACACAGTTACTATTAAAAAGAAACTAGAATTTGAATCCATCACCTGCCTGTTTCATTCTTTGTCCAAAGGCACCTTTGTCAAAAACTGGACTATCGTCTTGCCCAGAATCTGCAATGTTTTTCTGGGCAGAATCTTCTACATCATATAGTTTCATTCTAGCGCGATCAACTCCTACAACAAACCTTTTATAATAAGAGATATCATTATACCGATTTTTAAGTTGTTTAACCATAATCTGATTGAGGTTTTCTAATTCTTCAGTAGATATCAAAGCAAACATTAAATCTACTGTAGCAGGTAAACCAAATGATTCAGAAGTATCTGTAATATCTACATCGGTGTTGTCATACCCACCACGAGTTGTTTGTGTTGCAGAAAGAATTGGTACGTTATATTCTACACCAAGACCTCGAAGTTCTTCAGCAATAGACTTAATGTACGTATAAGAATTAACACCAGATCCATGCTTAATGCGCGATGAAGCACAAATATTTAGATAGTCAATGATAACTATATCTGGTTTAAAATCGCGTTTAAGTTTAAGTTCTTCGAGCAGCGCCCTAAAGTGTCCAGCATGAGCAGACGCTGTAGGATATTCTTTGATGATTAGTTTGCTATTAGTTTTCTTAATCAGTTTACCAATGCGAGTTTCATAGATATCTTTATCAACTTTTGACAACTCATCCATTGTCATATTAAGAAGATTAGCATCAATACGTTCTGCAATACGTTCTTCTGCCATTTCCATTGTGATATACAATACGTTTTTAGCTTGCGTTAAAATTGATGCAGCAAAGTGGCACATGAACAATGACTTACCTACACCAGTGCCAGCAAGAATTACATTAAGAGTTTTCCTAGATAGACCACCTTTAGTAATCTTGTTAAATAGATCTAAATCAAATGAAAGCTTTTCTTCTTTACGATTATAAAATTCATAGCGTTCAGCAAAGTCTTCAAGATAATCATGGCCCACTGATTTGTCAAAGGACACTGAAAGTGCGTCCGACAATAGCGATGGAATAGCATCTTCAGTAAGAGTGTCGTTCTTTCCTTCAATTATTTCAAATGAGTTTATAATAGCGTTATAAACTGCTTGCTTCTTACAAAAAGCTTCAGTGTTTTTATATAACCATTCTTGATTTTCTGTTATAAAATCAAGATCATTGATATATTTTTCAATGCTTTCAATTTGATCTTTGTGAAGTTTACGTTTTCCAATTTGAATTGCAAGAATTTCTAAAGATGCAGGTTTATTGTATTCTGTAAAAAAAGTTAGAAGTTCTTGTGCTACAATTCTTTCAAAGTTGTCGCTGAAATATTCAGTCTTAAGAAATGGAACTACTTTTCTACAATAATCTTCACTGTGAATCAAGTTTGATAGTATCGTCTTTTCGAGTCTTGTCGTCATTAATATATCCTAAATGGTTGTGTTCGAGCCCATAATAAAGCAATTCTACTAAGAAGTCACCGAGTTCTTTTTCAAAAGCTTTTACATCATAATCATTTTTGTCATACGGTACACTATGGACATCATACTCATATCCCATACGTAATTTATCGTTAACAGCATCTTCATCAAAAGATACGTTTTTATAAGCAAAAATAATTCCTGCGAATGGTCCTTCAGTTAACGTTAGTGCATGAAGCTCGCCTTGCTCTGTGGTTTTACCTAATACTTTATGCTGTCTTATCATTTTTATATTTAGCCATATCAGTAATAATTTCATCATCACGGATAATATCACCATGCGCAAGAGCATACTTATTTTGCACAAACTCATTAAAAGATTTTGAAGTAACAATTGACATCCAGAAATCTTTGGTATCAGTATCTTTGATACGATATTTCTTTTCTTCAATTTCTCCAGTTTCTTTATCTACTTTCGAATACCAACCATTACTGGGTTTGATGATGTGCCCAGATTCGATAGCGATATCCAATAAGCCAGACCACTTGCTAATACCACCATCAAAAGATACAGAAATAGGTATTTTAGATTTTTCTTTAACATATCGTGATTTTTCCACATTAATTATATAGTTATAACCAATAATTTCGGTTCCTTCTTTTTCCTGTTGTCGACCAAGGATGAATATATTATCAGCAGAATAATATGAACCTGTTCCGCCACCAACGATTGCTTTGGGGAACATGCCAATTTCCATGTAGGTGTGGTTAACAACTACCAGAGGAATGTCTTTTAAGTTCAAGTGAGGTGTTACCATACGAAACAAACTCTTCATCTGTTTAGCACGAGTCATATCACCAACAGACTTACCATCAAGAGCATCTTCAACTTCTTTCTTAGAAGCTAAATTGCCGATTGAATCAATGACGATAATTAGATGATCACCACGTTCGATGCCAGCTAATTGTTGCATGATGTCAAACTTTAATTGTTCCACATCGGTAAGAGGGGTATGAATAACTCGGGCTGTGTCAATACCGAAACTATCAAAGTAAGACTGAGGAGTACCAAACTCAGAATCATAAAACAATAAAGCAGCATCTTCATATTTGTCCATGTAAGATTTAGCCATCAATAAACTGAAGGCAGTTTTAAAGTGTTTACTTGGCCCAGCCCACATCGTAAGACCTGGAGTTAAGCCGCCATCAAGCCTGCCGCTAAGTGCAACGTTAATGACTGGGATTGATGTTGAAATCATATCCTTCTTAGTAAAGAATTTTGATTCAGATAGAATAGCAGAATCTTTAATCGTGCTATTCTTTTTGATTTTATCTAGTATGCTCATGTATATTCCTTATGTAGATAGTATAATTATATAACAATTCATATTAAAAATACAATTTAAAATTTCATTTATGCGGTACGTCAAAGACAAAAGTAATGCGTGTAGAATCACCTACATTTTGAGCAGCGTGTTCTAATTTATTGTTAAACCAAAAAAGTGTTCCTGGATTTACTACAATAGATTCGTCTCCAACGGTGTATTCGTATGTGCCTTGAATTGAAAGATGATACCGATCTTTTGTTTGATAGTATGTTCCAATGTCAATGTGTTTTCCTACGCCTTTTCCTACAGGAAGAGATAAGAATCCACAACGGTTATATTTTTTAAAATGACGCTTTAGAAAATTAATGATGTGTGTATGTTTTTTATATGCTGGTGTGGGAATACATATTTCAGTATCTCCTACGTATTCATCTATGCTTTTCACTCCGCCTATAACTAATTGAAGAACGCCCACATCTATTTGTGGAAAGCCATGCACATCAACGCAACTTTTAGCGCTCTCTATTTTAGACTCGGAGTTCCAGTCTTCTGGATATTTTTTAAGTTGATCAAGAATCTTCGATACGTTGATTTCAGTTTTAATGATACGTATATTATGCACCAAAGAAATCCTCCAAAGATGATTGCTCTTCAGCACGCCAGCCAATAGAGTCTAGAATAATTTTAGCAGGATCAAGAAAAGATTTTTCAAATTGCATTTCATTATCAATATATCTATGCAATCCAAATTCTGGTGGAAGAATTTCTGGGAATGCAATCACATTTTCACGAACAGGATTTTGCGGATTTAAATACATATACTTAATCTTATCACCTTCTTTAATCATTTCATATTTATTTTCCAAGCCATTCTTTTTAAGCAAGTGATTATACATCAATGCAGCTCTTGAATTAATAGGAGTACCCTTCTTGTAAATCGTCTTAGAATCAGAGTGTTGCTTCAAAGAAGATACACCACGAGGAAAAGCTTTTTCGTGAGCAGGCAAACTATCAAACCTGTTTCTAAAGCCAAGTATGAATTTCTGAGTTTCTAATTCAGTGCCATTAATAAGAATCTTGAATAATTGTTCCATAGCTTCTCTACATACAGCAGGAGTAGATGATTTAATTGCTTCAATACCCATGATCTTTAACTTGGGTTCAGAGTAACGAACTCCTTCATTGTCACAAACATTTAGAATGTAACGTTTCTTTGCTGTCCAAATTCCACGATTAGCAATGCTTTCTCGCTTCATGTTAATACGAAGCTTATGCACATTTAAGTTATTACCAAGAGTTTCAAATGCTTTATCGAAAACACTTGTTTCCATTTCACTACAAGCTTTAGATAAAAAATCTACTTTACGTTCAAATGTAGCATTAGGAATAACAGCATCAATCAAACCAGATAAGTTTGCATAAATTGAATCAGTATCAATTGCAATTACATAATCTTTATCCGTTTTAAGAGCTTTGTTTAGGTAACTATTGATATGCTTTTCACCCCATTTAATAATGGTTTGACCAGTTATAGTAATACCTTCAGCGATTTCCATTTTGAAATATCTGAAATACTTATTGCCAAGTGCGCCATAAAGAGAATTTAAAAGAATCTTAATAGCCAATTGCTGATTTTCAAAGTGAGCAATATCTCGTTCAATTCGATATACTTCTGCTTTATTGCTTTTATCACAAGTTTCGAGTTCTTGTTTAGATGAAAGCATTTTCTTTTTGATGACAGTACGTTCATCGTATAAGCCTTCAATAATTCGAGGCATGAATCCTTGCTTTTCATTTGAAAAATATTGGCCGGTTGCAGCCATAGACATATTATTACTCTTTGCTGTTTCTGCAACGTAACCATTTAAGATATTTTCAATAGTAATATCTTCTTCTACTTTACGAACGATTGTTTCAGGACTCATGTTCCATTGAACAATGATATTTGGATAAAGTGAATTCACGTCAAAGCTGCATACCCAATCATGAATTCCGCATTGAGGTTCTTTAACATATCCACCTTCATAATCTGATTTAAAGCTTTCTTTTACTGGAGGAACAATGATATTTCTAGACATAAGATCTCTATGAATTAGAGAATCCCATATGCCAACAGTACCCATTGTATCAGAATAATTAACGCCAGCTTTATACGCCATAGTCATAGTCAATGTAAGCATAGCAATCTTATCGTCTATGCGATCAACTAGATCTACGTCTTTAATATTATAATCGATAAATTTCTGATGGTCATTCTTGTATAATGAAAACAGTGTTCCGTCATACGCAAGTTTACGTTCACCTAATACTACATATGCTATGTGATCAAGGCGATAAGATTCTTGCGGACCAAAGGAGTAACCAAACTTTTGGAAAATATCCATGTAATCAAGTTGTGAAATACCACTGATCTCGTATAATTGCACTAAACCTTTTCGCATTGTCACCATACGTTCTTCGACCATACCCCAAGGGGAAAGCTTCTTAACTTCTTCATCTCCAAACAAACGGCGTATTCTATTTACAAGATACGGAATATCAAACTTACGAATATTCCAACCTGTAACTACATCGGGAGTAGTATGTTCTTCAAACCAGAAT
>Ga0208966_1000495_pt1 | contig 12456 bp, 10 predicted proteins | sample GreLakmeHU45MSRF_FD_187701 | JGI IMG/M metagenome (GOLD analysis project Ga0208966, IMG submission 187701) | Freshwater lentic microbial communities from great Laurentian Lakes, MI, USA - Great Lakes metaG HU45MSRF (SPAdes) | ecosystem: Environmental > Aquatic > Freshwater > Lake | place: Great...
ATTGACTTTCTAATAACTTCATTCCTTGATCAATGGCTGTGTATGAACTCTTCTCAAAATTCTCTCCAACAGTCAAAACCATTACGGAGTCAGCATTTATTAGCCAAGGCCATTCGGGAGCAGCACCTGGAATTAATTCAACCTCCACCACAACCTCAGCGCCAATCTCCAAACCAACGCCTGAGATTTCCCCGTCGCCTTGAGTGGCATGAATATCTCCTATGTAAAGCAACGCACCTTCAACAAATACTGGTAAAAGAATTGAAGTATTTGAACGCACAACAGGTTGATCCATATTTCCGCCATGAGTCCAGGCAACTGCAGTAGTTGCACTCTCTAACGGCGCCGTGCCAATACAACCGATCATTGGGCGCAATGGAATTGTGATCTCTGGGGAGAAAACCACACCATTAGGTGAAACCTCACAAACGCGACCCAATGGCTTTGGGACCCTTCCAGCATCTACCGCCCCAGCATGAGCATGTCCCCCGCACCAACCAATTGGATCGCAGGTGATTGAAAGTATGTGAACCAAAAGCGCATCACCAGGTTTTGCACCTTTTATTGCGATGGGGCCGGTAACTGGATTACCTTTTCCTGGAATAGGTTTTGGCAAATCAAAAGCTGTCCCTGTTGGTCGTTGATCTAGTAGAGCACCACCACGCGCATCATGGGTTGAGAATTGAACACGATCACCCGATGTGATTTCAAGAACCGCTGGCAGATCAGGGCTGTAATTGCTCTGCGAATTAGTTCTTGAAACCGTAATCATTTTTTGCCAGTTTCCTTTTCAGCTGCTGTTGCTGAATAGTAAAAACTTTCTATTGCCTCACGAACTCCATCAATGCTCAACTTAAGTAACTCTTGACCGAGATCATCTGGAATTGCTCCGGGGTTATCGCCATAGCCATTCATTTTGATCCACGAGCCAGCAAGTTCTACACGCATCGGTGCGATCCAAGAATCGCGTTTTGTTGGTGAATCTTTATCTGGCCAAAGTGATGGAACTAAATCTGTACCAACTAGATGTGGTGCTATTGCCTTTACGATTGCATACTCAAACGCGCCTGCGTGACCGGGCACTCGACCGAAATCAAATGCGGCTGTCTCTTTGATTCGGCTCCAGGCTACTGACCACCATGATGCTGCCGCTACATGTACCTCTAGTTGTAGCGCCAAATCACGGGCTGCAAGTTGAAAAATTTCATGATTGCCGCCATGGCCGTTTACAAACATAATTTTACGAAAACCTGATTTATGTAATGATTTTCCTAGATTCATTAATACATCAAGCAAAACTTTGGTATCTAGCGACATCGTTCCGCCAAATGGCAAGTGATGATCTGATGATCCAAACGGAAGTGTGGGAGTTACAAGAACTGGAATGGAACTATCTACCAAAAGACTTGCGGCTCTTGTTATCGTTTCGCAAGTTAAGGTATCGGTCCATACAGGAAGGTGTGGTCCATGTTGTTCAATCGCACCAATTGGGATAATAACTAAACCACCCTTGGCTGCTATTTCCTTAATGCTTTCGCGATTGTGTTCAGCAAATAAACGAGATGTAACCATTTATACCTCCGGGATTGCAGTTGAGTTGTGATTAAATGATTGCTTAATTTCCGGATCTAGTCTATCCAGCCACTCTTTTGCTATAGCAGCACGTTTGACTTTCGCCTGAGCAATTTTTATAGCTTCTTCAATCATATGTTCGCCCGCAGGGTACAAAGTCTTTGCATTCGCAAGTCCGAATTTAACGCAAAGTGGAGACCCGGCTCGAATGAGAGAGCACATCTCAATGAGCCGAATCGTTCCTCCGCTTGAGTCCATAGTTTCAACATAAATATCTAGGGGGATCTGTACCGCTTCACGAAGTTCGCTTATTTGCATGTAAGTAAGGTCTGAAGGAATATTTATACTGCTCGCACCAAGTCTTTCTAGCAATTTAACAGTTGGTACGTTTCCTGCTGGAAGATAAGCACTCACTTTCCAATGGATGTTTTTAGGCAATTTTCCAGAGGCTTGGCGTTCTTGGAGGACGGTAAGTAATCCAATATCACCTATTAAAAATCCTCGAATTCCAAATTCAACTGCTCTTTCGACGTCAGCAAGAGCACTATTTATTTGCTCATTTCCCCTTAATGATGAATAAGCCGAGAATTTGCTCGCGGTATGTGCCAGCAATCCGATGTCATACCCAGCGCGCGGCCCGACAAACAAGCAAACCTCTACATTGTTTTGTGCACCTAACTTCACCATTTCACGAATTTCAGATTTTAGTAGCAGCATGCCACCACTGCCTTGAGAAATTCGATTTACCGTTACGCCTAACTCACTTGCAGATTTTAACAATGCTTCAAAAACTCGAGGCCCCTCAATAGATGGCACTTCTATTCGAAAGTGTCCACCGTCGTCATAACTCCTCATGGCAGTTTTCTCAGGAAGAACGGTTTTCATTTTATTTTTTCGCCTTCTTGCGGGGATCCTCAAGACCTAAGATCGTCAAGGAGTCAGCGTGAATAATCTGTTCTACCTGCTCAAGAGAGATTCTGGGAAGTTTTGTTCCTTCCAGAATGTCATTTACACCTCGAAGTTTCCGAATTGCATATTCAGGAGTAGTTACTGGGAAATCCGAACCAAATACTAATTTATGCATTGTGCCCCACTCACTTGCAAAGAGCAGACCTTCATAAACCATCCAAGCACGCGCATAGATCGCTGAAACATCCGCGTACACATTTGGGTGTTTCCGAATAACAGAGACAGTTTCACGGACAAAAGGGTGTCCAATGTGAGCCATGACAATTTTAAGATCTGGAAATCTCAACGCCACTTCATCTATTACAAGCGGGTGAGCATATGCAATTGGGGCTTCACGTACCGGAGAAGTTCCAGTATGAAAAAGAATCGGTAAATTTAACTTTTCTGCACGAGCGTAAACCTTTAGTGCCTCCCGGCCCATCGGATCAAAACGTTGATAATTTGCACCAAGCTTTATCCCAACTAATCCAAGCCCAAGAGATTTATCCATCTCTTCTTGCCAATCATGACGATTGGGATCTACTGACATAAATCCAATTCGACGATTATCATGCTTTACGAAATCTGCAGTATCTTCGTTTATTCTATTTGCATCTCCAGGAGTTCCAACGAGACGTTCGGTATCGGGAACGTGGATATTAAATACGATTGAGATATCAGCCGCTTCCATCCCTTTGGCATAATCGGCAAAACTGTTAGTGGTTTGTACTGGATCTCCGTCGTGCCAACCTGAATAAGTGCGCATCTCATCAGCAGGCACCTTTTCAGCATGCGTAGGTGAATGCGTATGAACGTCAACAATCATCTCTGGACTCCTTAATTTAATTTATTGAAGAAATTTGTTTAGTACATTTTTAGTGATACGAGAAATGGCCTCATCAACTAGCAGACATGAAATATAAGTTATCGACCCGGTTGAAAAAACTTGGCCGCCTTTTCCAGGAAAATCCTTGTAAACCATTTCGGCACCGCTGTCCTCGCCAGGATTGCATCCCATTGCTAGGGAAATGAAACCCTCGCCGGTGTGAGGAGTCCTTTTATCGGTCTCATGGCCAGAGGCGCCACCAGGAACCCGCTCATGCAAAGATTTTTCACCAAATTTGTCGCCGTTTTTGAGTCCGGTTCCGTTGAAAATCCAATGATCAGAGTTTCGACATTCGTACGGAGCAGCTGTTCCTTCTCCTACATGGGTAAAAATGACGCCAACTAATTTTGCTGGAGATTCATAAGTTTTGTGGAAACGATTGTCGAATTTACGTTCTTTTCCCTCTAGCCACACTCCCATATCTGTTCCAGCATCTGTGTGGTCGGTTAGATATCGAACGGTGCTGTCATCAACATATTCGACTTCGCAATCAAGGCCGTTCCCACCCAAATACATAAATCTTCCATCGCGCTCAAATACCCAGTCGCGTACCCGCTCATACTCTTCGCGGTACCAATACTCAGGATGCATTTCGGTAAGCAAAACTTTGTAAGCATCTAAATCTAAAGTTCCATCGCGTAATTGCGCATCGCTGTAGACGTCATACTCATAGCCTTCGCGCTCTAGCCAACCAAGCAGACGCCACATTCCTGGAGCCAAAGTGGATGCAAGTCGACCACCCATTGGATCAGTAACTTTTTCATCTTTTCCTACCACATTTCCATACTCTGGACGTTCGAAAGATATGGGCGGATATGAATCATTTGGATACATCTGACTTGTGGCGGTCCCTAAGTAACGGGCTAAATCCTGACGCGAGTTAATTGTTGGACGGGCAGGCAAACCCTCATCATTTATGTAATTGCTGCGTCCGCCAAAATTGTTGTAAGCATTCCAGTTGTTTGTTGCTGCTAAGACTGCAATCTTAGCTTTTGGTTTTTTAGGCGCCACAACCCATGGCATCGACCAAAACTCCCCAGCTTCATTCTCTAAATGAATGTAATAGAGGCCAGATTCTTCAGGTGCAGTTAATCTCCAAATCATTAAGGGGTTCGGGAAGCCAACCCGACTAAATTGAACTCCAGTTTGGGAGATATCATCATCTGGAAGCATCTGGATCATTGCTCTTGGGCCATGCTCATCTAGCCAAGTAACAACACCATGAGATTGTTTTTTAAGACCGTAGCGAAAAAGTTCAACTCGGCAAGAAGCTGCAGAATTTATTCGAATGGTTGATTTCTCACCACTAACTGACCATTTTGGCCACATGTAGCCAATTAACTTGTCTGAAAGCAGTCGAAATTTAATTGGCCCTTTAACCGGCAATGTTATTTCTACATGTTTTGAACCATAACCTGGTTTGCCAAAAGTCATTCGATAATTACCAGCAGGTAAATCAGATTCAACCGCACCACTCATAAAAGATTTAGTATGGCCAACAAGTTTTTCATCTTTCATAAACTCAACGCTGACATCAGCCAAAGCTAAGTAATGTTCATCGCTTACATACCCAATAATCATTTGCTCCCCTTTTTATTTCCTAAGAAACGGTTCAGAACATTCTTTGTAATATCTGATAGTGGTTTATCTACAAGGAGTGAAGAAATATAATTCATAGATCCAACAGCAAAAACTTCCCCGCCTTTCCCTGGAAAATCTTTATAAATCATTTCTGCGCCGCTACTACCAATAGTTTCCGGATTTAACCCCTTTGCTAAAGAGATAAAACCTTCACCGGTATTCGCGGTTCTGTTATCCATTTCGTGACCTGAAGCACCGCCTGGAATACGTTCATGTAATGAGTTAATCCCGAATTTATCCCCATTTTTAAGCCCAGTTCCAGCAAAGACCCAGTGCCCTTCATTTCTGCACTCATATGGAGCACCCGTACCTTCCCCATCGCAAACTAATCCAATTAACTCCGCAGGAGACTCATTTGTGCTTTTGTGGAAGCGATTGTCGAATCTTCCCTCTTTCGGAATTCTCAATGCAGGGTCAAAGACTCCACCTTCATGAGACGTATTGGATTTGTCTGTTAAAAAACGCACCGTAGTTTCATCTACATACTCAACTTCGCAGTCGAGTCCATTCCCACCTAAATACATAAACCTGCCGCCACGCTCAAATACCCAATCGCGCACTCGTGTGTACTCTTCGCGATACCAATATTCAGGATGAATCTCAGTTAAAAGCGTCTCGTAAGCATCCAAATCTAAAGTTCCATCACGCAATTGATTGTCGCTGTAGAGGTCATACTCATACCCTTCACGCTCTAGCCAGCCTAATAAACGCCACATCCCAGGAGCACAACTTGAAGCAAGTCGACCAGACATAGGGCTGGTTAGCTCTTCATTTTTGCCAACAACATTTCCATATTCAGGCCGTTCAAATGAAATTGGAGGATAAACATCATTAGGGGATTTCCAAAAAACATTCATATCTTTTTCTGAATAACGACTTAGATCTTGTCGTGCATTTACAGTTGGGCGTGGAGGAAGACCTTCGGCGTTTATGTAATTGCCCCGGCCTCCATAATTATTATACGCATTCCAATTGTTTGTTGCCGCTAAGACTGCAATTTTTGCTGTTGGTTTTTTTGGTGAAACAATCCACGGCATTGAGAAAAACTCGCCACCTTCGTTTTCAAGGTGCACATAATAGAGACCGGATTTTTCTGGGGCTTCAATTTTCCAAGTCATTCCAGGGTACGGGAATCCGATCGTTCCGAATTGAAGTCCAGATGCAGCGATATCGCCATCTGGAATCACTTGAGTCATGGCTCGAGGACCGTGCTCATCCAACCAAGTGATGACTCCATAAGATTCCTTTACTTTTCCATAGCGAAAAAGTTCGACACGACATGAAGTTGTTGAATTTATTCGAATGCAAGATTTCTCTCCACTTGTTGACCACCTTGGAGCCATGTATCCAACTAATTTATCTGATAACAATCTAAATTTGATTGGCTCCTTTACTGGGAGTGTGATCTCAACATGTTTTGAACCGTAACCTGCTTTGGCAAAAGTTAAGGTATATGTTCCAGGTGGCAAATCTGTTCGAACCGCTCCAGTCGCTAAAGATTTTGTATCGGAAAGAATTTCATGGTCTTTCTCAAAAACCACACTAACATCATTTAATGCTAAATAATCTTCACTACTTACATAACCAATAATTTTCATCAAGACTCATCAGCAAAATGGCAAGCAACTTGATGGTCATCTTTTTTGGATGGGTAAATCTTCAATTCTGGTCGCTCTGTTGAACAAATCTCTGGATTTCCAAGGATTGTTCGAAGAGGGCATCGCGTGTGAAAAGAACATCCACTTGGCATATTTGTTGGGCTTGGAATATCGCCTTGAAGGATTATTCGTTTCCTAGCTTTTTCTACCGTTGAATCTGGAACTGGAACTGCAGAAAGCAAAGCACGTGTATATGGATGTCGTGGGTTTTCATACAACTCGGTAGATGTCGTTAGCTCTACGATTCCGCCTAAATACATCACAGCAACCCGATCAGAGATATGTCGGACTACAGCTAAATCATGTGCAATAAAAAGATAGGCAATGCCAAGACGCTTTTTCAAGGATTCGAGCAGATTAACAACTTGCGCTTGAATTGAGACGTCAAGTGCGCTGATTGGTTCATCACAAATAATTAGCTCTGGTTCAACCGCCAGTGCGCGGGCGATTCCAATTCGCTGACGCTGCCCACCTGAAAATTGATGTGGATATCGTGAAGCGAAAGCAGGATCCAACCCAACCAAATTTAGTAATTCAGCTACGCGATCTTCACCTTGGGCATTTGTTAAGGGCAAATTATGCGTTACTAATGGCTCAACGAGAATTTGGCGAACTGTTTGTCGGGGATCCAAACTCGAGTATGGATCCTGAAAAACCATTTGTACTTTTCGCCGCAACGGGCGCATCTCTTTAGGTGAAAGACCTACTAATTCATCTCCATCCAGCAAAATAGATCCTTCGTGCGGATCATTTACGCGAACTATCGCACGGCCAATGGTTGTTTTACCAGAACCAGATTCACCTACAAGACCTAGCGTTTCTCCTTGGTTAATCACAAAACTTACTGAGTTGACCGCCTTAACATAACCTTTTGCTCTACGAACCAAACCGCTTCCAATTGGAAAACGGACAGATAAGTTATCTACAATTAATATTGGCTTCTTGTTTGTCATTTGCTTAAACTTTGATCTTGAAGTGCATGATCCTGTGGATACCAACATGCCGCGTATCTATCTTTTGAGATTGTTGAAAAGAGTGGATTTTCAGTAGCGCACTTACTTTGTGCATACTCACAACGTGGCTGGAAAGAACAACCAACTGAAACTTTACTCATGTCAGGAGCCACGCCTTGAATTGGTCTTAACTCACTTGTGCGTGGTCGATCTAAACGAGGAATTGAACGAAGCAGTCCTAATGTATATGGATGGTTAGGGTTCGCAAGAACTTCTGCAGTATCTCCTTGTTCAACAGCTTTACCCGCATACATCACAGTTAGTTTTTCAGTAAATCCAGCGACCACCCCAAGGTCGTGAGTAATCAGCAGCAAACTCATTCCCAAATCTTTTTGAATATTTGTCAGTAGTTCCAAAATTTGCGCTTGGATTGTTACATCTAGAGCGGTGGTTGGCTCATCTGCAAGCAACAACGATGGACTAGCTGACAATGCCATCGCGATCATTGCACGTTGTCTCATTCCACCAGAAAGTTGATGTGGATATTGCTTCACACGTTCACGAGCCGAGGGAATTCCGACCATATCAAGCAGTTCGATTGCTCGCTCTTGGGCTTTTTTTCCTTCCATTTTTTCGTGGGCCTTAATTTGTTCAACGATCTGTTGGCTTATAGTTAAAACCGGATTCAAACTTGATAGTGGATCTTGAAAAATCATCGCAATAGAACCGCCACGAAGTTTGCGCATCGCTTTTTCAGGAGCTCCAATTAACTCTTCACCACGAAATTTGACACTTCCGGCTGTAATTTTTGCGGTTTTTTTAGGCAAAAGTCCAAGTATTGCAAGAGCGCTTACACTTTTCCCTGAACCAGACTCTCCCACTAGCGCCATAGATTGACCTTCATTTATCGTGTAAGTCAATCCACGTACTGCGCTTACTCTTCCTTGTCTACTATTAAATTCAACTTGTAAATCGCTAACTTCTAATAATGGCTTACTCATTATCGCACCGACTTAGGGTCTACTGCTTTACGTAAACCATCGCCAATAAAATTAACAGCTAAAACGGTAACTACAATCATTGTCCCGGACGGAACATAAATCCAAGGTTCTGCTAGCAAGATCTGACTTTGCTGAGCCAAGTTAACCATTTGACCCCAACTAGATATAGGGGGACGAACTCCGAGACCTAAGAAACTCAAGCCAGCCTCAGTTAAAATTGCGCCAGCGATTCCAAATGTAGCAACTACTGAAAGTGGGCCTAGCAAGTTAGGAAAAATATGATTTTTTAAAATGGTTGGAGTTCGCACTCCAATAACTTTAGCAGCGGTAATAAACTCTTGTTCACGAAGGGCAAGTACTTGTCCACGCACTACACGAGCAGATGTGGGCCAAGTTGCTAAGGCAATTACTAATATTACGTTTGTTAAGCTTGGTCCAACAATCGCTATAAAAATAATTATCAAAATTAAACTTGGTACGCTCATGAATCCATCAGTAATTCGCATCAAAATTGTGTCAGCCCATTTGCCTAAGAAGCCGGAGATAAGGCCCACTGTAATTCCAATAGATAATGCAACAGTAACTGCACCAACGCCAACTATCATTGAGGTGCGCGCTCCAAAAGCAACTCGAGCCCACACATCACGTCCAACATCATCAGTTCCCAGGAAGTGCCCGTTTCCAGGAGGCTGCCTGACACTTTCCAAATCGATAAATTCAGGACCCTGTGGAGCGATTATGTCAGCGAATATCGCCATTAGAGTGACTAAAGAGATAACAACAACACCCACGATAGCGAGCCGATAAGACCTGAATCTGTGCAGGGCTTCACTTAGATTTGAATTCTTCGCAGGTTTCTTCACCTTTGCTGTTTTATTCTTAGCCAAGGCGCACCCGCGGATCAGCTAAGGTGTAAGCAATATCTGTAATTAAATTGCTGATGATAACTGTTATAGCTACCACAATCACGATTCCCATAACCATCGGTACATCCCGTCCACCTGCGGCCCTAACCGCCAAAGATCCCATGCCTGGCCACGTAAAGACTGTTTCAGTAATAACAGCACCCGCGATAATTTCAGGTAGATGTAAACCGACAACACTTATAACTGGAAGAAGTGCATTTTTAAATGCGTGATTGTAAGTTACACGTCGATTACTAATTCCCTTAGCTTTTGCGGCAATTATAAACTCTGAACTAAGTACATCTAGCATGCTTGCTCTGGTGTAACGGACAAGTTGTGCTGCTAGAACCAAACTTAGTACAGATACTGGAAGAATCATATGTTTGACCAAATCTAGAAAAGACTCATCAGTTAGGCTATGCATGTAGCCGCTAGGAAGTAAATTCATTTTGACGCTTACGGTGTAAATCAATCCTAAAGATAAAATAAAGCCTGGAATCCCCGCGATAAAGATTGGAATTGATCCAATGACATAATCAATCCAAGTATTTTCTTTGATGGCCGCCAAAATACCAAAAAAGATTCCAATTATAATTCCAAAAAATAACGCCGAAAAAATTAGAATTGCAGTATTTCCTACAGTTACTTTCAAAACTTCAGCAATATCATTATCTTCTGAGGTTGAATACCCTAGATCCCCTGTGACAACTTTTTTCAACCAGATTCCATATTTGATTGGAAAAGCGCGATCCAAACCTAATTCAGCTCGTTTTTCTGCCATTTCTTCTGGAGTTAAAGATGCTGCCGCTTCAGGTGTTAAGAGAACATCAAGTTCATCACCAGGTGCAAAATCTAACCCCAGAAAAACAACGGTAAGTGTCACCCATAGGACTACAAAACCGGTAGCAATCCTTCGTAATATCTGAGTTAACAAACTTCTCTCACCCCTTGTTGGCTAATTTGATAATTGATAACTAAAGGTGGAAAGGGAGATCTTTAGATCTCCCTTTCCAGTCTTATTAGATTTATTACTTAGCCATAACCCAATCAACGACGCCCATAGACGAATCGCGATCATTTGCATAGAGCGCGAAGCTTCCGCCTAATTTCTTGCTAGCAACGTTAAACGTTTGTCTGATCCAAGGTGTGTAGAAGGGAACTTCATCGTTGAGGATCTTTGCAATATCATCTTCGATTTTGTCTGCTTCTTTTGCATCAGTTTCAAGCATTAACTTGGTATAGAGATCTGGGATATCGCACTTTGCGTAGTAAGTGAAGATTGGTGTAACGCAGTTGAATATGCTAAATCCCTTCCATGCTGCGAGTCCCAAAGCTCCACCTGAGTTGTAGGTCAATCCCCAAGTAGCGTCCGTGGCCTTTGCAATACGAGTTTCAGCGGCCCACGCGGCATTCTCAAGGACGTTAAGTTCAACTTTCATTCCTACAGCCTCTAGTGCTTGCTTCATCGCAACTGAGATAGTCGCATCCCCTGGATCTCCAGCTAACACATTGATTTTGTAAGGTTTTGACAAGTCGACACCGCTAGCTTTTAGCAAAGCTTTTGCCTTGGCTGGGTCGTACTCATATTTTTCGAGACTCCCACGCGTTTGATCAAAACCAGTGATACCCCAGCGGACGGTTCCTCTGCCTTTTAAAACATTCTTAAGATATGTGCGGTAATCAAATGCATACAAAACTGCTTGACGCACTCTTTTATCGCCCCAGGTTGGATGATCATTACGGAATTGGTAATATCTTGAACCGGTAGTGGAGTTCCAAATTGTATTATAATTTGTAAGTTTATCCACTTGCTCTTCCATAGTCGCATCAACGTCAATTGCTAGATCCAATTCACCTTTTTGCAGCATAGGCAACACATTTGTTTGTGCCACAGCTGTGTACAAGAAGATCTTAGCTATTTTTGGTGCTCCACCATAGTAATTTGGATTAGCGTCAAACTCTAAATAAGCATTTCGCTTGAACTTCTTTAGAGTGTATGGGCCTGTACCAACTGGCTGATCAACAACAAAGTCGGATCCTGCCCACTCTTTAAATGTTAGTCCTGAGTGAACTTCTTTAGGAATGATTGAATACACAGCATCAGTTAATCCTCTTAACCAAACTGCGTTTCCTTTTGTAAGATTTATTTCAATATTGAAAGCATCAATTACTTTAACACCTGATGGGATGCCGGTAAGTTTGGTGTTTAAATCAGCACAACCATCTACCGCCTCCCATAATGCAGGTGCGTAACCGATGTAGTTTTTGACGTTCATGCGACAGTTGAAGCCAACTGTTTCGGCAACATCTTCAGAATCAAATGTTGAACCGTCGCTAAATTTAACTCCTTTGCGAAGTTCGAAGGTAATCTTCTTCGCATCTTTAGAAATAGTCCATTTGGTTGCCAAAGCAGGCAAGATAGTTTTTTCATCTTTTGCGATTTTTACTAAGTTATCAAATAGTAAAAAGTTGACAAGATGATCGGTGCCTGAGCTATTTCGACTTGGTCCAAAAGCATTTGACCAGTCACCCATACGCGTCATACGAAGTACGGTTGGAACTGCAGCCACAGCAGGCTTTGCTGCTGGTTTCTTAGCGGCAGGTTTCTTAGCAGCAGGTTTTGCCGCAGGTTTCTTTGTTGCAGCGACAACTGGCGAAATTGAAGAAAGAGTTAAAACTAACGCCGACGCTAACCCAAGCGTTAAACCTTTCCGGATAATTCTTTGCATACATTCCCCCTCTGAGGATTGCTCACTAAGGAAGCGAAGACGACCCTCGCAACCTATTGGTGAAGTTTGCTTAAAGGTATGCGAGTAGGTGGTCTAGGGGTAGCACTAAAATGACCAAATAAATGTCTAAAGTGTTAGTATTTTTAAGAAAGCAACCTTTTGA
>Ga0208966_1000498_pt1 | contig 12421 bp, 4 predicted proteins | sample GreLakmeHU45MSRF_FD_187701 | JGI IMG/M metagenome (GOLD analysis project Ga0208966, IMG submission 187701) | Freshwater lentic microbial communities from great Laurentian Lakes, MI, USA - Great Lakes metaG HU45MSRF (SPAdes) | ecosystem: Environmental > Aquatic > Freshwater > Lake | place: Great...
TGATCTAACGATTCTGAATGTATCGTATCATCAATTTCAACCCTATGGCCTAACGGTGCTGTATCTCCTGTCTGAATCCCATGTATCCATCCATACGTGGCCGGAGTTAAATCGGTTCGCGATAGATGTTTATTCTTGTCGGGATGACTATGAGGTCGCGCCCATTTTAGAAATCATTCGCGCGGCCTTGCCAGAGCTGCAGAAGCTCACGCACCGCACATTACTGCGCGAATGTAACTAATACTTATTTTTATCCGTTTATCATAATACGATGGCTCCTAAGAAAATACTACCGGCGATTAAAAAACGGGAGGCCGGCATTCATCGTTTCTTTTGCGCTACGAATAGTGCCACATTGGATGACTTAAATAATACACTCTCTGAAGTGCTTACCATCACACCAACCAGTATCACCGCGAGTAACTTAACCGTCTATGGAGGAGGAATAAATACGGAAAACGGGGGGTTTTTTCAAAATCGTCTCCTGAATGGCGATATGCGTGTGGATCAACGTGGAACAGTGACTGGCACACCTGGAGTGGGAGTAGGGGCAGGCGGAAGTGCAGCGGCGGCCAGCACTGTGTATTCTGTGGATCGGTGGGCAATTGCAAATGGATCTGCCTCGGGTACATTGTGTGCGGCACAAGTGGCACTGACAGCGAGCGATCAGGCAGCGGTAGAAGGGCGTTTTAACAATGCCGCTGTGATAAGTATATCTCCCATTTCAGGACTTAGTGCATATATGCCTTTTAACAATAGCTTATTGGATGCGAGCGGGAATGGGAATACTCCGACCTTGACGGGTTCGGTCAGCTATGTGCCTGGTCGTGTGAGCGGAACAGCGGTATATTTAGCCAATGAAGCCAACGTGTTGGCGACATCTACGGCGGCGGCCAATTATTTGTTAAATACATCCTATTCTTTCGCATCCTATTTCACTGTATCTCTATGGTTTTTATGTAGCAAGATTCCTCCGGGTGCTTCATACCCATCTGTTATATTCTCAACCAATAGTGGAGGTAATACATTAATTATATACATGAATACAACACCTGTCATATTGTTTGGCATAACAGGTATAGCAGGTTATACAGGGGCGGCGATAGCCGTAAATACCTGGGCACATGTGGCGATTGTGAATAAGAATGGCGCACTTTCATTCTATGTCAATGGTGTGCAAACGAGCACGACAACAACTGCTTTTGGTAATATTGGTTATAAGCTTGGAGATAGACCGGGCACAATAAACCCATTCGCAGGATACATTGATGAATTTCGGATTTACAATCGGGCGCTTTCGGCTACGGAGATAGCGGCGTTGGCAAATGTGGCACCACCGACGGTGGCACCTACCACAAGTTTAATAACGCGGCTCACATTTGATAACGTCACTACAGATTCGCAAGGCACATTACCCGCACCAGTGGCGACTGGCACAACTGTATATTCCTCATCCAGTAAGTCCGGCACAGCATCTTTGGATCTAACGGGCAATACCGCGGGCGGAACCATGACCGTGGGACAAACCTATACGTTGGCCAGTGGTAGTTTCTCTTTGCCCTTATCTATGGGAGGCTGGATCAATGCGTCTTCACCGAGCACAGGTACGCAAGATCCGATATGCATAGGAAATAACTCAGTATCGTCTGCACCATCTATCCAATTCCAAATGTATTTGACTGCAATACTTGTTTCGGCTCATATTGGTGGTACACATTATATATCCCCTTTAAGCCCATTCACATTGACAGCAGGCGCATGGTATTATTGTTTCTTAACAGTTACTAATTCCTATTTACAATTCTATATCAATGGGGTAATGGTAAGCAGCACGAAGACTGGTTCAGGAGTGCTAACAATTAATAATAGTGGCACGGGTTCTCCCACACAATTACGTATTGGCGGTCAAACTGGCTCGGGTCTAATCCTTGCCTTTAAAGGTCTCGTGGATGATGTGCGGATTTACAATCGCGAATTGTCCGCAAGTGAAGTCGCTGGGTTGTATTACTCTTATCAAAATGCAGCTTATATACTCTATCAGCAGCCGATTGAGGGGCTCAATGTTGCGGATTTGGCATGGGGCACCACGGCTGCGCAGAGTGCAACCGTTAGCGCTTGGATTAAAAACAATACGACGACGGCACAACAATTCTCACTCTCGGCTGGGAATACTGGCGTCTTACCGGCCATAGCTGCCATAACCTTTGAAACGAATTTAGGCATCAATGATACCCTTGGCTTCTTAACCAATCCTGTGGGCACCAACGTCGTCTATTCCACGAGCATTTATAAAGTAGGCACCCGCTCTCTGGATTTAACTGCAAATACGATTAGTGCACCAGTCAACACATTCATTTCATATAATTATAATTATTCAAAACTCCCGTTAAGTGTCTCATTATGGATATATCCTACCTCTGCCGCTGCACAAGGAAATGCTATGTTACCATTTAGTATTGGAGATTTAATAGGAAACTCTTTTAATATACTCATTACTGGTGGTTCGCAAATATATACGATTATAAGTATTTCTGATGTTACTTATACTTCATCCCGTATAAACCTTACATTGTCCCAATGGCTACATGTATCCATTACTTTAACAACCGGTGGGGATATGATATTATACTTAAATGGTATAGCAGTGACTGTAAATGCATTACCATCCACTGCATTAGAATTAACCGTTGGATCAACCACACAATCCCCTAGCATTTTGAAATTAGGATGTCGTTGTTTTGATAATGGAAATGTCTACAAAGGTTATATTGACGACGTTCGGATTTTTAAAAAAGCCCTTTCCGCAGCGGAAGTCTATCAGATTTATAGCCTAAATGTTTCATCTACGACTGTCTCACAATACCTCTTATCACGTTATTATCTATATACCACACCGAACATTCCATCGGGGGCATGGCAGAAGATAAGTTTCACGATTCCTGGGGATACCACGGACGCCGCTTGGGCAAAAGATACCACATGTGGAATAAATTTGGCTTTGTGTCTTGGGGCGAGTGCTCCGTATGTGGGCGCAAACGTGACATCTGGGTGGTCCAGTGCCCAATATTTTACCGGCTCCAATATTCAAGCCTATGGTGCCTCGGCAAATAACTTCTTGGCGGATACGAGCAATTCCATATATTTAACAGGGGTTCAGTTTGAAAAGGGCACGATCGCCACACCTTTTAGTGCGCGGCCTTATTCCACTGAATTAAAATTATGCCAGCGTTATTATGAAACAATCAGTGTGGTGGATCAAGGCGGATCACAAACAGGCACTCAATGGACATCTTCTACCTATAAGGTTATTAAACGTGCAATACCTACACTCTCTTATACGACGCTCTATGGAACGCTAGAACCAACGCTAACCTATGTGGATAGTTTCCGATTTACACGCAGCGCAGCAGAGCCAGCTGTATATGGCCTACGCTTAGACGCTGAGTTATAGTTATAGTTATTTTTTTATCCTTTTACCATAATACGATGGCTCCTAAGAAAATTCTACCTGCGATAAAGAATTATGAAGCGGGTATCCATCGTTTCTTTAGCGCTACGAATAGTGCCACATTGGATACATTGAATAGTACTCTATCTGAAGTAATGACGATTACACAAAGTGGGATCGTAGCGAGCAACTTAACCGTCTATGGTGGGATAAGTGCGGAAAATACAGGCGTGTTTCGGAATCGTATTATGAATGGTGACATGCGTGTGGATCAACGGGGGATAGTGACAGGCAAACCTGGTACAGGCGCAGGTGGGAATGTGGCGTCGCCGAGCACCGTATATTCTGTGGATCGGTGGGCTATTGTGAATGGTTCAGCAGCGGGAACACTCTGCGCTGCGCAAGTAACGCTTACCGATACAGACCAGGCGGCGGTAGAAGGGCGTTTTAACAATGCCGTGGCCATTGGCGTATCCCCAGTGGTAGGTCTCAGTGCATATATGCCTTTTAACAGCAATGTATTAGACGTTAGTGGGAATGGCGTTGTATTAACACCCACAGGCACCATGAATTATGCCCCAGGACGTGTCAGTGGAACAGCGGTCTATCTGGCAAATGAGGCCAATGTGATAGCGACGCCAACCGCTTCTGCGAATTATTTGACTTCTCCATATACTTTAAAATATCCATTCTCTTTGTCCTTTTGGTTCTGTTTAATCAAGTCACCGGCCTCAGGAAAATATAGCACTATCTTTATAACGACTGGTTCAACCTATGCAACGAATAATTTAAACTGGTCTATATCACTGAGTGGGAGTGTTTTGACATTATATACCAATAACTTTGGTGCAGTGAATTGGGCAGCGAACGTTATCACGCAAAACACATGGTATCACATTGGATGTTCCACGACAAGTGCGGGTGCGATGTCTTATTATTTTAATGGAGCTCTAATCAATACATATACGTTTCCCACGTTTGTATCTACCGGAATTATGTTTGGAAACGATGGGACAAATGGCGTTGAACCATTCGCGGGATACATGGATGAATTCCGGATTTACAATCGGGCGCTTTCCGCTACGGAAATAGCGGCGTTGGCAAATGTGGCCCCCCCGACGGTGGCACCTACCACGAGTTTAATAACGCGGCTCACATACGATAATATCGCTACGGATTCGCAAGGCACATTACCCGCACCAGTGGCGACTGGCACCACCGTCTATTCCTCATCCAGTAAGTCCGGCACTGCGTCTTTAGATCTAACGGGTAATACCGCAGGTGGCACCATGACGGTGGGACAAACCTATACGTTGGCCAGTGGTAGTTTCTCGTTGCCCATATCTGGAAGCGTCTGGCTCAATTCTACCTCACCGACAACCGCTGCGTATCAAGTGCCTATTAATATAGGTAACAATACTTCAGCCAATACGTTGGCCGTTGAAATCTATACGGATATTGCTGGGAGTGGAAAAATAATTTTAACCTGTACGATCGGAGGAACATCCTATAACTCCCCAATGTCCCCTTTCGCGCTTACCGCAGGTGTATGGTATCATTTGGCATTTACCATCACCAATTCTTATTTGCAATTCTATATCAATGGGGTAATGGTATCTAGCAGACAGACGGGAGCAGGTGCATTAAGTATTAGAGGAGGTGTGGGTGCATCGGGTTCTCCAACACAATTACGTATTGGGTCAGAAGCAGGAACGGCTTTATCCTATGCCTTTAAAGGGTATGTGGATGATGTGCGGATTTACAATCGCGAATTGTCTGCAAGTGAAGTCGCCGGGCTGTATTATTCTTATCAAAATGCGGCTTATACGCTCTATCAGCAGCCGATTGAGGGGCTCAATGTGGCAGATTTGGCATGGGGTACCACCGCGGCGCAGAGTGCAACCGTTAGCGCTTGGATTAAAAACAATACGGTGACGGCCCAACAGTTCTCACTCTCGGCTGGCAATGCTGGGGCAGCGGCTGCCATAGCTGCCGTAACCTTTGAAACGGATTCCGGAATCAATGATACCCTCGGCTTCCTAACCAATCCCGTGGGCACGAATGTGGTCTATTCCACGAGCATATATAAAGTAGGCACGCGCTCTTTGGATTTAACCGCGAATACGGTAGGCGGAACACCCAGCACATTCATATCGTATAATTATAATTATGCATCACTGCCCTTGAGTGTTTCTATGTGGATCTATCCTACGGCGGCTGCGAATTATTCTATACCATTCAGTATAGGAGGGTTGTTAGATAACACTTTAAGCATTGTCATTAATAGTTCTTCACAAATATATACCAGTATATATATATCAAGTGTTAATTATGCATCATCCTTTATAACCATTACCTTGTCCCAATGGCTGCATGTAGCTGTGACTTTAATAAATGGTGTTAGTAATATTCTTTATATAAATGGGGTGGCAGTCGGAACAACCACACTGCCTTCCACTGCGCTGGTATTAACTATTGGAACAACCACTGCATTACCAACCACTTTAAAATTAGGATGTCGCGCTTATGATAATGCATATGCTTTCAAAGGATACATAGATGATGTTCGTATTTATGAGAAAGCCCTGTCTGCGGCGGAGGTGTATCAAATTTATAGTAAGAATGCTACAGGAACAACGGTATCACAATACCTCCTGCCACGGTCGTATCTATATACCACACCGAGCATTCCGTCGGGTTCATGGCAGAAGATTCGCTTTACGATTCCTGGGGATACCACAGATGCGGCTTGGGCGAAGGATACCACTTGCGGGGTAAATTTGGCTTTATGCTTGGGAGCTAGTGCTCCCTATATGAGTTCGGACGTGTCGGCAGGATGGTCCAGTGCCCAATACTATACGGGTTCCAATATTCAAGCCTATGGTGCCTCGGTGAATAACTTCTTAGCCGATACGAGCAATTCCATATATTTAACAGGGGTTCAGTTTGAAAAAGGTGCGATGGCAACACCTTTTGAATTAAGACCCTATTCGGAGGAATTGCAATTATGCCAAAGGTATTATGAAACAATCAGTGTAGTGGATCAAGGTGGATCACAGACGGGTTTTCAGTGGGCATCTTCTATCTATAAGGTCATCAAACGGGTGATTCCGACACTTTCTTATACGACGCTCTTTGGAACGTTTGAGTCTGCAAATACCTTCACGGATAGTTTCCGATTTACACGCAGTGCAGCAGACCCAGCCGTATATGGCCTACGTCTGGATGCGGAATTATAGACGCTAATGCCATGCATCAAATAGCGTTTTCATAGGAAAGGAGGTTGTGGGTGCATCAGCATCGTAAGGATCGCCCTTTCTGAGATAGGGTATCCAGGCCGCTTCCAACATTAAATAAGTGCGTTCTGTTGTATGGGCATATCCATAAGGCACGAAGCTATTGCCCATGGGCGAATCGTATTTAAGTATGGGGGAATCAGTCGTAAAAGATTGGACTACTCGGCCGTCTATATAGATGTAATGTTTGGGTTTTACTTCTACGAGAACCGTGCAGCCTTTGTATCCTTTTTGTTTTGTTTTTGGGGGCACCACCCATGAACCACTGGCTACCCAATAACGCGTATATTTAGGAATGATATATGCAAGCGCGACAGTGTGATCTTTCTGCACGTGAAATATAAATATACGTTTATCACCTATAAAGACCCGGTTGGTTTCGCCATTGTATAAGCATTGGAATCGTGTAATGATGGGTTTCTGAGTTAATTCTACCCAACGATGCACGGGATGCAATACAATCCAGTAAGCGCCATCGTTTCCCTTTTTGATGCTTCCAATAAGCTCAGAAGATGCATGTGCGCTGGGACTCGGTCGCATTTAATATATGCGTATAAATTAAACTATGCCCTATATCGCTATCATCAACCGTAGCACACATGCGATAGAAACTCTCTACGAGGGTACCGTCAGCAATCAATCTGCGTATGGTGGCCCATGGGGTTGGCCGCGCGCTACCGTGCATTTGCCGATTCCAGAGACGCTCAATAAAGAGCTAGTGAGAGTTACATTGGATGAAATGGGTGGCTATGTATTTGAAATAGATCCGATAAAAGAACAAGTAGCGAATGCTGGAAAATGGGATGCATTACGTGCCGAGCGGAATCTGCGTTTAACCAACAGCGACTGGACCCAATTAAGCGACATCCCATCCAGTATCAATAAAGACGAGTGGGCGGTCTATCGTCAAGTCCTGCGAGACATTACCAATACAACCACAGACATCAACAACATCGTATGGCCAATCGTGCCAGGGAGCATTGTTGTGACCGATGAGAGCATTGTTGCCCCCGATGTGAGCATTGTTGGAGACATTGCGACCGAAGAGCCCATTGTTGTTACTGAGGATGTGAGCATCGCGGCGACCGATGAGCCCATTGTTGTGGTAGAGAGTGTTGTCGCAGACAATACGAACGATGAGATTGCGACCGAAGAGCCCATTGTTGTGACTGAGGATGTGAGCATCGCGGCGACCGATGAGCCCATTGTTGTGACTGAGGAAGTGAGCATTGTTGGAGACATTGCGACCGATGTGAGCATCGCGGCGACCGATGAGCCCATTGTTGTGTTAGAGAGTGTTGTCGCAGACAATACGAACGATGAGATTGTGACCGATGAGCCCATTGTTGTGACTGATGAAGTGAGCATTGTTGTGACCGATGTGAGCATTGTCGGAGACATTGTGACCGAAGAGCCCATCGTTGTCTCAGATATTGTGACAGAGGAGACCGTTATTGTGATAGAGGAAACCGTTGTTGCGATCGAAGAGCCCATTGTTGTGGTAGAGAGCATTGTTATAAACACTGCGAACGATGAGATTGTGACCGAGGAGAGCATTGTTATAAACACTGCGAACGATGAGATTGTGACCGAGGAGAGCGTTGTTGTCCCAGACATTGTGACCGAGGAGAGTGTTGTCGCAGACAATACGAACGAGGAGACCGTAGTCACGGCGACCTAAAGCAAGGTCATTGTCATGGTGCCGAGTTCGCTGGGATAAGACACTTCTAAGTCTAAATGTGTCGTCATTTTATCGGTCGGAGATAGTTCAAAGGCAGTTGTCCAGACGATGTCTAAGACGACTCCCGTGGCAGTGTAACGTGTAATACTATGTTCGTAATCGGTTATACCTGTGCTTGCATAGGATGCAATTTCAAAATCAGTCAAACCTTTTGGCTTAGAGGTAATGCTATCATTTTTACCAGTTACCCATGATTCAAACCGGCGATATATATGGGCGCTATCTGTCAGAATGCCCCGAAACTTACCACTAATGGTAAAGGCAGTAGAATCATCCGATTGTGCGACTGTCCAGGCCACTGCGACGCGACAATGATGCACGGTGCCAGATGAATAAACGATATTTCCAAAGACCTGTTTTTTTGATGTAATGACTCCAATGGATGTTATTGAACCATTGTAAGAGATACCCCCATTCACGTATAGCTGATATTCATTGCTAAATCCCTGATTGCTAGGGTATCCGATTGCAACCACTTCTTGTTGCAGGCCTAAATATATTGCTGGCACTGGCGCAGCCGTTGTCTTTAAAAAGGTGTTGTCAATATTGATATGGAAATCAATTAAACCCGCGTCAATGTCATTACCAATTAAGACAGGCCTTTTCAATAGGAAATCGGTCAAGTCAAATGTAACATTGCTGAGAATATTCGTTCCTATCGCAATCACATCACGCACTTTAGAATTTATAAAACTATTATTCGCAATTACAATGGACTGAAAAATCTCATTCAAACTGGTGCCGCCCTGACTATCTTTATTGACACCAATACTATTACCGATAATAATAGAATCTGTGCCTACGGTTTTAAAATTCTGACCAATACAAATATTGTTATAGCCCTTTACGTCTAATAATTTACCCAATATGACGTTATGCACATTGGATGAGAAGACATAAGATTCATTGGAATTCTGCGCCCTCTCATCAATGGTATATGTATTCACAAAAATATTAAAATCATTAAACTTTAATTTATTTGCATAATGGTCTAGGTCATAATATAAATTCACATGGGGACTAATGTTAGACGTGATAATATAATTGTAATAATTCAGTGGGTCTTCAATATTGGTTTGTAGCATAAATGCATGGATATTACTAGCAGTGGGGATAGTTGGGCGATATCCGACTCCATCTAAATAATTGAGATTATTCACATAGAGCGATAAGTTATTTTCATTCCGGTCATCGTTTAGAATGATACTGACAGTATTTGTTTGATTTACGACGAAGGGACTCGTTAAACTTATGCTGACGGCAGATTGTCCAGGGCTAGTCAGAGTGACTTGGCTTTTGGTAAAGGTTGCAAGCACTAAGTTAGAGCGCTGTCGGTCTTGAATTTTAAAATCAAACGTAAAGTTTTCTAGGCGGGCCAGGTATTTGGCATGGTCAAATGTGCTAGCGTCTGTGTCTGCAGTAGCGTATAGCACTTGCTGTTCCGGATTCAAGGTAAAATCTATCTGTAGGCGGCGATTATCAAAATTATAGGCGTCATTATCAAACGTTCGCTTGTAATATTCCACAATCTGATTGGAGGCCAGGTTCTTTTGCACCACATTGGAGGAAACATACTGATTTAAATGCGTCGTCCATTTTTGTAAATAGAGCCCTTGATAATAAGGTAGAGTGGTAATGGGATCCACGTCCTCTGTCACATTGGATAGAGAACTTACGGAGAAGGTCATAAACATCTCTTGATTTGTATTTGATCCGCCGCCGACGCCCTGTTGAAATACATTGGAATTTACTTTGTAATAAATTTGGTTGCCATCCAGTTCTGCCTTGCTAAAATAGCTAATGGGCTGTTGATTCTTATAAAGGTCTATATTGCATGTTTGATACACGATGATATTACCGCGCGTTATCTCTAGCGCCGTATTATTGAGCACATTGGAGCTGGTAAGAATTTCGTTACATGTGCCCTTATATATATAGCCGGTCTCATTCTTGGTTAATTCTGCCTTTGGGAAGAACTGGACTTGATACTCCAAGGCTTGCTCCGGAAGGCTCACGTCATAGATACTGGTATCGCTTATTTGGGCGGAACCGACGTTCAGTCGGAACGTATCTTGATTGCTATTTTCACCAAAATGATGATAGAAAACCTGGTTATTCATAATATCGGCATACGTAAAATAGGCATCTGCATAATACGGTGGTGCGGTGGGCGGGGCTGAGGGTGGCGCTTTATGTAGAATGCTTCCATAGACGGGATTGCTAGAGACATAAAAATGCAGATCGCGGGCATTGCTGGCAACGGTATAATCTAAGAGGTCTTTAAAGTTAAAATAACCGCCAATATCAATGCTCTTCTGCCGCGTCGGGGCGTTAAAATAGGGGCGCCCTGTGAATTTCTTGGCTTCGGCCTGAATGGGCAGCGTGTAACCTTTGATAGAGAAGGTATATGCAGATGAATTGCATGACCACGTATAGTTATCTTGTTGCAGACCTTCTGATCGGGGGAGCAGCGTGGGGTCAATTGTGTATTGAGGGTTCGGTATGGGGCGGCCATCGTCAATCAGTAAGGGCGAAAAGCGTGCCCAATAATTTTTCAGCGTCATGGTATAAACATCCGAGACATCTCCCTTGTATTCCAAATAGAATTGGTAGGAATCGTTGGAGAGTTCCATGGGCGTATAGGGAATATAATAGAGCGTATCTGACTTAAATTGTGGCCAGGTGAATTTAGAAACCACGTTGGTGCGCGCGGTGAGAGCCGTATTAGAAGAATAGAAGTAGCCTTTCTGGGGTTGTTTGTTAATATGGATAAACAGTTCGGAAGGATTTGCGTTAGAGGTATATTGCTCTAATTGGCTCCAGAAGAGACCGAACCGATTGTGGGCATAGTTGTCTTGGATTTGCACGATTTCATTACTGCTCGCGCTCGCGGAGGCGCTGGCGCTGGCGGTAGCCGGATACACGGTGTTTTTATAATTAGAGACAGAGTATGTGCCCGCGGTAATAAGGTCATTGGGGGCATCAAAGTCACATACTACATAATCAACGGTATTGGAACCATCATAGAGATAAACCCTATTCTGATTAACGTCTTCTTGAGTAAATCGGGTGAGATTAATGGCATTAGATTGTCCGAGTATCTTATATTCTAGCTTTAAGACGGAATGAGAGGTGTATAAGTGATTGGATGTAATATAATTCAAGCGGTCACATAGGCTGGTATTGACATAAATCGGCTGCTGCATATAAAAGTCATAGAGAACGGGCTTGGTCAGTAGCGTTCTGGCCTGATTGTTGGGTGTATCTATGTAAAAATAGGTGATTGATTCGTCGGGTGCATTTCGCAAGAGAGGCACATAGGCGTAGCCACTGGCGCCTGCGGAGCCGCCATAATCAATATGTGAGACCATTTCATAATTATCTCGCCGGATGAGCACTGAATTGGAGGATAAGGCTTGAATCGCAATGGTAGAAGCGGGAGCAAGGGTGTCAATGATAAAATTAGAACTGGAATTATCTCCATAAATTGCTTCGGATGCAAAATTACTGAGTGAAAAGTGGAAGGACTGATTGCATGAATATTGGATAGGGGCAACGTTGCTATAGTAATGTAAGTCCAATGTGCGTTGATTATCAAAGTGTAGGGTATAGCGGTTATAGGCGGATTCAACATTGGAATTCAACCAAAGGAATATATCTCTTTGCTGGATATTGCTCTGTGCAAATCGCGTAACGATGCCCTGATTTCTTTGAATAATTTTTAAGTTGCTATCAGTAGGCAGATAATTATAGACCCCATTGCGCTGGTAGAGGTCGGTGGGTTGCACTTGATGCACGGGGATAAAAGCGCGATATTCTTGGACAATAGAAATATTACTGGTAGAGGTATATCCCACTGGTGTATTGGAAGTAAAGAGGGTATAGTTAGATGCTGCAGGGAGAGCAATACTTGGCAAATTGGATTGGTATAGGGCG
>Ga0208966_1000503_pt1 | contig 12389 bp, 9 predicted proteins | sample GreLakmeHU45MSRF_FD_187701 | JGI IMG/M metagenome (GOLD analysis project Ga0208966, IMG submission 187701) | Freshwater lentic microbial communities from great Laurentian Lakes, MI, USA - Great Lakes metaG HU45MSRF (SPAdes) | ecosystem: Environmental > Aquatic > Freshwater > Lake | place: Great...
TCCCGCCCGATTACTTGCGTCGCCTCAAGACCCGGATCACGCCGGATGACCTGAAGTCGAATACCAAGACCGACCCCAAGACGGGCGAAGTCCAGATGTTCGTCGGCCTTGGGTCGGGCACGATTATCAATCCCGACGGCTACATCATCTCTAATCGCCACGTGGTTATGATGCCCGACAACACGATTGCGAAGTTGGCCTACGTGACCCTTTCGGATCGCCGCGAGTTTAAGGCCCGCGTGCTCGCGGTGGACGACAAGACTGACATCGCCATCCTCAAGGTCGAGGAGCGCAACCTCCCCTTTGCTCGTTTCGCCGACAGTGATAAGGCCCGCGTGGGTGACCCGGTGTACGCCATCGGCAATCCGTTAGGCGTCGGCATGTCCGTCTCCTCTGGAATCGTTTCCGCCCTGGGACGCTCTGGTTTAGGCCTGAACTACGAGGATTTCATCCAGACCGACGCCGCTATCAATCATGGCAACTCTGGCGGCCCGTTGGTGGATTTTGAAGGCCGTATCGTCGGCATGAACACCATGATTCGTACCGATGGGCGGGGCGAAGGTAACATTGGCATCGGTTTTTCAATCCCCTCCAACCTAATGCTGAGCATCGCCATGGACCTAGCGAACTCGGGCAAAGTTATCCGCGGCTTCGTTGGCCTCTTCGGCGAAGACCTCCCCGTGGAAGAATCCTCGAAGCTCACGCTGTCTCGCAATGGAGCTGTCCGCATTACGGATGTGACGGCGGATTCCCCGGCGGCCCGCGGCGGCCTGCGGAAAGACGACGTCATTGTGGGGGTCAATAATAAGCCCTTCGAGAACTGGAACGAACTTCGCCTCACCATCGCCAAGCGACGACCAGGCGATGTCATCTTGATGTCGATTATCCGGAAAGGGCAGGGTTCGCTGGTGCGTATCTCCGTCGCTGAGCGACCCGCTGGAAGTTAAACCATGGGCTTACTAAGCACCGTCCGCAATGTCGCGGGTGGCCGACTACCCCCGGCCACGCGTTTCGCCGTGCTTTGTGGCTTCGGGGTCTTCGTTGTCGGACTTATAGTCTTTAAGCCGGTCTCCGGTGGCGCGCCCGCAGCCAAGCCGTTGACCTCCGGTGCAATCTTGCTTCCTCCGGGGAATGCCTTGGCCGAGACCCAGGCCCTGCTGGATCCCTCGGCGGCCTATTTGCCTGCCGGGTCCGCTAAATCCCCCTTGGCCTTGGTGGACGACGTCCAAGTCGAAGATTCCCCCCTGCCGGGCTTTGACCCCATCTTGCGCTTCACCCCCGGCAAGCCGGTCGATTTGACTCTCGAGTCTGAAAAGCCGGTAGCCGCCGTGCCGTATGCCGCCATCCCCCTGAATCAGTGGGAACCCTTTCGTACCCTGGGTAGTGCCAATTTGACTCAAGGCTCTATCCCTCCCCGCAGCCTTTACTACGTCGTTTCTGATATTGGTGGAGCAAGAAAGTCTATTTTGAACGGGAAAATAGGGAATATCATCATTAAAACAGATAAGAATGGGGCTAAAAATGATAAAGACGCCCCACTATTATCAACTTTAGAGCTTATTATCGGCATTGACTCCATGGGTTTGCAGGCACCGGCCCAGATTATCCAATCTTCGGGCAATCCGGGGGTAGATGCGGCCGTGGTATCTTGGTCGACCCAGCTCCCTTGGGCTAAGCGCCTCCCCCCGGGGTCCTATCGGCTAACCGTGGGCCCCTGACGGGGGGTAAACTACCCTGTAAAAGGGTTGCAAAAATCCGCTTGACGATGGGATGGGCGATGGTCATTCAAACCCTCCCTTCACGTTCCCAATCAACGTCGACGGTTCGCCCCTGTAGCTCAGTTGGTAGAGCGCGTCCTTGGTAAGGACGAGGTCGCTGGTTCAAATCCAGTCGGGGGCTCCACCACTTCCACACCAGAACAATAGCAAAACAACCTCCTCCCACACAAAACCATGGCCAAAGAGAAGTTCAATCGTACCAAGCCTCACGTGAATGTCGGCACCATCGGTCACATCGACCATGGCAAGTCCACCACGACTGCGGCCATCGTCGCCGTTCAGGCCCGCAAGGGTCTGGCTGAAAATAAGTCCTACGCGGAAATCACCAAGGGTGGTACCGTCCGTGACGCCACCAAGACCGTGACCATCGCTGCCTCGCACGTTGAGTACGAGTCCGTTAACCGTCACTACGCCCACGTCGACTGCCCGGGCCACGCTGACTTCGTTAAGAACATGATCACGGGTGCCGCCCAGATGGATGGCGCCATCCTCGTCGTCTCCGCTGCTGACGGCGTGATGCCCCAGACCAAGGAGCACATCCTCCTCGCCCGCCAGGTGGGCGTGCCGAAGATTGTTGTCTGGCTCAATAAGGTCGACCTCTCCGAGCCCGACCTCATCGAGCTCGTTGAAATGGAAGTCCGCGACCTCCTCAATAAGTACCAGTACGACGGCGACACCGCCAAGATCGTCCGTGGTTCCGCCACCGCCGCTCTCGACGCTACGCCCGAAGGCGAGCAGGCCATCCAGAACCTCCTGGACGCTCTCGACACCGAAATCGCTGAGCCTAAGCGCGAAACCGACAAGCCCTTCATGATGTCCATCGAAGACGTCTTCTCCATCACTGGTCGCGGCACCGTCGCTACTGGCCGTATCGAGCGTGGCATCGTCAAGGTGGGCGAAGAAATCGAAATCGTCGGTGTGCGCGACACCATCAAGACCACCGTCACCGGGGTCGAAATGTTCCGTAAGGAGCTCGATCAGGGTCAGGCTGGCGACAACGTCGGCCTCCTCCTCCGTGGCGTCGAAAAGAGCCAGGTCGAGCGTGGCCAAGTGCTCGCCAAGACGGGCAGCATCAAGCCGCACACTCAGGGTAAGGCCCAGATCTACGTTCTCAAGCAGGACGAAGGTGGCCGCCACACCTCCTTCACGAATAACTATCGCCCGCAGTTCTTCTTTGGAACCTGCGACGTCACCGGCACCGTCATCCTCCCTGAGGGTGTCGAAATGGTGATGCCTGGTGATAACGTCACGATTACGGTCGACCTCCAGAAGCCGGTTGCGATGGAAAAGGGCCAGCGCTTCGCCCTCCGCGAAGGTGGTAAGACCATCGGCGCCGGCCAGATTCTTGAAATCATCAAGTAATCAACCGCCGGAAGGCCTGACTATGGTGCCGTGGTTCCCTAAAAAGGAGCCCGGCATTTGTCACTTTCTAACCACCAGCACAGGACGGTAGCTCAATTGGCAGAGTAGCGGTCTCCAAAACCGTTGGTTGCCCCCCCGTCCTGCCACCTTCCACTTTTAAACTCTTTCAACCACTACCATGTTCGGCCGCCTCCGCACTTTCTGGAACGAGACTCTCGCTGAGGTCTTCGTTAAGGCAACATGGCCGTCGCCGAAGGAGCTGGTGGATTCCACCCTCGTGGTGATTGCGGCGGTCGCCCTCCTAGGCGCCATCGTTTTTCTCTGCGACTTTTCCCTCTCCAATTTAGTGCAGTTCGCGACCCAACTGGTCCGCTAAGCCCCCATGTCGAACACCCCTTCCGATTTCCGCTGGTATACGCTCCAGACTCTTTCGAACAACGAGAGCAAGGTGAAGCGCACCCTCGACCGCACCATCAAGGAAGAGGAAATGGGTGACTTCGTTGCCGAGATTTTGATGCCCGTCAAGACGGTCAAAGATTTCCGCAACGGCAAGAAGCGCGAGAGTGAGATGAAGCTGTACCCTTCGTATCTCTTCGTCCGCGCCCGTCTCTTCGATGATGAAGGCGGCCTGCTCGAAGGTCCTTGGAATTTCCTGAAGAAGACCGATGGGGCTATCGGTCTCATTGGCGGCATGAAGCCGGTGCCTCTCCGCCAGGAAGAAATCAATACAATCATTCAGCAGATGGCGGATGCCGCCGACAAGGTCGTCCCCAAGATCAGCTTCCACGTGGGCGAGCGCGTCAAGATCACCGACGGCCCTTTCGCCAACCTTTCTGGCAACATCGATACGATCGACGCCGACCGCGGTCGGCTGCAGGTCTCGGTCGATATCTTCGGTCGCTTGGCGCCCGTCGAGCTCGAGTTCTGGCAGGTCGAACGCGATGACCGCGAATAATTCCTTTTTCAACTAAACCTACTCATTCTACACAACCATGGCTAAGAAAGTCGTCGCTGAAATCAGGCTCCAGCTCCCCGCAGGTGCCGCTAACCCTGCTCCTCCTGTCGGCCCCGCACTGGGTGCCAAGGGCGTCAACATCATGGCGTTCTGTAAGGAGTTCAATGCGAAGACCAAGGACCAGGCAGGCATGATCCTCCCGGTCATCATCTCCGTCTACCAGGACAAGTCCTTCACGTTCATCCTCAAGTCCCCGCCCGCATCTATCCTCCTCAAGAAGGCTGCGAAGATTGAGAGCGGTGCCGCTGTCCCCAATCGCGACAAGGTCGGCAAGGTCACCAAGAAGCAGCTCCTCGAAATCGTCGAGCTGAAGAAGAAGGACCTCAACGCCATCAACCCTGAGAACGCCGCCCGCATGATTGCCGGCACCGCGCGCTCGATGGGCATCGAAGTCGTCGGTTAATTTTCACCCAACCCTAAACCCAACTACCCACTGCATCCCGCAGGAGACCAAAAGTCGCTATGAGCAAAAAACCCAGCAAGCGTTACCGCGCTGCCCAACAGGTCGCCGACCTGAAGGCCAAGTATGACGTCAACCAAGCCGCCGAGATCATCAAAAAGATGCCCGGCGCCAAGTTCGACGAAACCGTGGAGATTTCCGCCTTCTTGGGCGTTGATCCTAAGCAGTCGGACCAGATGGTCCGTGGTACCGTCTCCCTCCCGAATGGTTCGGGCAAGAAGATCAAGGTCCTCGCCTTTACCGAAAACGCCGCCGAAGCCCTTGCTGCTGGCGCTGACTATGCTGGCCTCGCCGACCTGATCGCTAAGGTCAACGGTGGCTTCCTTGACTTCGACGTCGCCATCTCCACCACCTCCGCGATGAAGGACGTCCGCCAGGTCGCTCGTGTCCTCGGTCCGAAGGGCCTCATGCCGAACCCCAAGTCCGGCACGGTTTCCGACGATATCCCGAAGACCATCAAGGAAGTCAAAGCCGGTCGCGTTGAGTTCAAGATGGATAAGACTGCCAATATCGTGGTCGTCGTCGGTAAGAAGTCCTTCACGGTTCAGCAGCTCTCCGAGAACGCCGCCGTGGCCCTCGCCGCCCTCGTCAAAGCCCAGCCTGCTGGCTTCGCCGGTGGCCGCTTCATCAAGTCCCTCACCCTCAGCGCGTCGATGAGCCCTGGCGTGAATATCGACCTCAAGCCTTACTCGGCTGCTGTCGTCGCCTAATCAACCCATCCTCACCGAAAGCACACGAACATGCGCGCTGAAAAACAATTCCTCGTCGACGAAGTGGCCGCCCAGTTGGCCACCTCGAACTACCTCCTCATCGCCAACTTCACCGGCGTCACCGTTGAAGACGCGACCAAGGTGCGTACCCAGCTCCGTGAACACGGCGCCGAGTACCACGTCGTTAAGAACAGCATCCTGAGCATCGCCGCCAAGCAGGCGAACCTCCCTGACTTCTCGCAGCAGCTCGTGGGCCATACGGCCCTCGTGACTGGCGGCAAGAACCCGACGGGCGTCGCCAAGATCCTCGTCACCTTCTTCAAAGACTTCTCCAAGCTCGAAGTGAAGGCCGGCGTCCTTGACTCCAAGATTCTCACCAAGGCGGAAGTCGAAATGCTCTCCAAACTGCCTTCCCTCGACGGCATCCGTGCCCAGCTCCTCTCGCTCCTCTCCACCCCGGCTTCCTCGCTTGTCCGCCTCCTGGACGCGAAGCGCCAGAAGGACGAGACGGCCGCCTAAGACCCTTTCCCCGCAAACGCTGGTCCATGTGGGTCAGTGCGCGCGGGGGGAAACCCAAAACCAAAAACCAACACACATCCAAAGAATACCGGTTAGGGGCCTCGTGCTCTCAATTGTCCTCTTCGCAGGACGCTAACCGTTCAAGGAACCCAGTACCATGAGCAACATCACCAAAGATCAAGTCATCGATTTTCTGAGCGCCCAGAGCGTCCTCGAAATCGCCGGCCTCGTTAAGGAACTCGAAACCAAGTGGGGCGTTTCCGCCGCCGCTCCTGTCGCCGTCGCCGTCGCCGGTGCCGCCGCCGCCGCCCCTGCCGAAGAAAAGACCACCTTCGATATCATCCTCAAGGCCAAGGGTGCTACCCCGATCAACGTCATTAAGGAAGTCCGCGCCATCACTGGCCTGGGCCTCAAGGAAGCCAAGGACCTCGTCGACAGCGCTCCGAAGCCCGTCAAGGAAGGCGTCTCCAAGGACGAAGCCAAGGACATCGAGGCCAAGCTCAAGGCCGCCGGTGCCGAAGTCGAAGTCAAGTAACCTTAACTACGTGCGTTAGCGCGTTTTTCCAAGCGGGGAGGGGAGTGGCCCTCCAGGGTCACCCCCTCTCCCCCTTTTTTCCCCCGGCCGCCTGAACCGTCCCCTTCAGGCAAACACAACACCAGCCACTCTCGAGAATCCTCCACGTCATGTCGCAAGCTCGCAATAACTTCGGTAAACTCAGCGAAGTCATTCCTCCGCCGAACCTCATCGAGAACCAGATTTTCTCGTTCAATGACTTTCTGCAGTTAGAGACGAACGCCCCCGCCCGCAATAACCTCGGTCTCGAGGCGGTCTTCCGCGAGGCCTTCCCGGTCGAGAGCAACAACGGCAACTTCCGTCTCGAGTACCTCGAGTACGCTTTGGTTCTCCCTAAGACCACCGAACTTGAGTGTATCCGCGAAGGCACGACTTTCGCGATCTCCGTGATGCTCAAACTCCGCCTCCGTGAAAAGGGCGCCTTTAAGGACGAGGAAATCCTCATGGGCGAAGTCCCCATGATTACCGACCGTGGCTCCTTCATCGTCAACGGCGCCGAGCGCGTCGTGGTCTCCCAGCTGCACCGCAGCCCGGGCATCTGCTTCGAAGAGTCGGCCCACACGAGTGGCAAGACGCTCCATGCTTTCCGCATTATTCCTGACCGTGGTACCTGGATCGAAGTCCAGTTCGACCAGAACGACCTCCTCTGGGTCTACCTCGACCGCCGTCGCCGTCGCCGTAAGTTCCTTGTCACGACGTTGCTGCGTGCGTTCGGTTACAAGGACGACAAGGATATCCTTGGCCTCTTCTATAAGTCCCGTGACCTGACCGCTAAGGCGGCCCTCGACCTCGAGCCCGAAGAACTCGCTCACCTCGTTTACGCCGACCCGATTGTCGACGTGGAGACCGGCAAGGTCGTTGCCAAGCAGTACGACAAGCTTTCCCGCGAAACGCTTAAGGAGATCCATAAGCAACTGCCGAAGCAGAAGTTTGGCGTGTTTGACACGAGCTTCGACGAAGGCGCCGTCATCCTCTCCCTCCGTAAGGACATCGGTGCCGTTCGCAACGAAGAGGAAGCCCTGAAGGAAATCTTCCGGAAACTTCGCCCTGGCGAACCCGTCAACGTCAAGAGCGCCCGTGCGCACATGCAGCGTCTCTTCCAGGACGCGCTCCGTTACGACCTTGGTCGCGTCGGCCGTTACAAGCTGAACCAGAAGCTGGGCCTCGCGGTCTCCCTCGATACCCGGACGATTACCCCTGAGGATATCGTGGAAGCCACCAAGCTCCTCTGCCGCCAGCGTTCGGCCGAAGCCAAGAGCGACGACATCGATCACCTCGGCAGCCGCCGCGTCCGTAATGTCGGTGAACTCCTTGCGAACCAGTGCCGTGCCGGCCTGAAGAACGTCATCAAGACCGTTAAGGCCCGCATTAATGAGTACGACCAGAGCGTCGACTCCATCACCCCGCAGAAACTGGTTAACCCGAAGCCCTTCGGTAACTCGATTCGCGAATTCTTTGCCCGGAGCCAGCTGTCCCAATTGATGGACCAAATCAATCCGCTCGCCGAGCTGACGCACAAGCGTCGTCTTTCCGCCCTCGGGCCTGGTGGCCTCAACCGCGACCGTGCCGGCTTCGAAGTCCGCGACGTCCATCCTTCGCACTACGGCCGCATCTGCCCAATCGAGACCCCGGAAGGCCCGAACATCGGCCTAATCAACTCCCTCTCGACCTACTCCCGCATCAACGAGTTTGGCTTCATTGAAGCTCCGTACCGTAAGGTCGTGCGCGGTAAGGTTACCGACAAGGTCGAGTTCATGACGGCCGACCAAGAAGAAAAGTTCAAGGTCGCCCAGGCTAACTCCGAACTCGACGATTCTAGCCGCCTTAAGGGCAAGGTCACCGTCCGTTCGCGCGACGACATTCTTGAAGTCGACCCAGAAGACGTCGACTACATGGACGTCTCCCCGCAGCAGGTCGTCTCGGTCGCTGCCGCCCTCATTCCCTTCCTGGAGCATGACGACGCGAATCGCGCACTCATGGGTTCTAACATGCAGCGCCAAGGCGTGCCGCTCGTTATCACCGAAGCTCCTTATGTCGGCACGGGGCTCGAACGCCGCGTGGCGATTGACTCCAAGACCGTCGTCGTCTCCGAAGGCCCCGGCATCGTGGCCGCCGCCGACGCCCGTCGCATCATCGTGACGAAGGATGGCGAAGTGCCTCCCAACTCCCTTGAGAATAAGAAGTTCAAGAGCGAGCCGGCCAAGGGCTTATACGTCTACGACCTCCGCAAGTTCCTGAAGACCAATTCCTCGACCTGCTTCAACCAGCGTCCGCTGGTTCGTCGTGGTGACAAGGTGAAGGCGGGCGACATCATCGCTGATGGCGCCGCAACCGATAAGGGCGAACTCGCCCTCGGTCGCAATGTCCTCGTCGGCTTCATGCCTTGGAACGGTTACAACTTCGAAGACGCGATCCTCCTCTCCGAGCGTATGCTTAAGGATGACGTGTTCACCTCGATTCACATCGAAGAGTTCGAAGTCACCGCCCGCGATACCAAGCTCGGGCCAGAACAGATCACGCGCGATATCCCGAACCTCGGTGAAGAAGCGCTCCGCAACCTGAACCGTGACGGCGTCATCCGCATCGGTGCCGAGGTCAAGCCCGACGACATTCTCGTCGGTAAGATTACCCCGAAGTCCGAAGGCGACCTCGCTCCCGAAGAAAAGCTCCTCCGCGCCATCTTCGGCGAAAAGGCCCGCGACGTGAAGGACACCTCCCTCCGCGTGCCTTCCGGCATCTCCGGCATCATCATGGACGTGAAGGTTTCTTCCCGTACCGATAAGGATGACGGCCGTCTCTCTCCGAACGATCAGCGTCGTGCCCTCAAGAAGGTTAACGAAGAGTACCGCACCGCCGATTCCCGCCTCCGCGAGGAAATGACGGAGTCCCTCTCGAACATCCTCCTCGGCGAAAAGATTCCGCTGGACGTCAAGAATTCTGAAACGGGTGAAGCTATCATCCCAGCCAACCGCAAGATCACCAAGACGCTGCTGCGTCGCCTGGCCTCCGTCTCTCGCACCATCGAGATGAACGACTCGCCAGTGAAGCAGAAGATCCGCCAGATTGTCGACGGCTACCATCGCCGTTTCGACGAACTCGAGCAGGAGCGCGCCCGTAAGGTCGAAGCCATCGAACAGGGCATCGACGAGGGCGGCGCCATCAAGAACGTTAAGGTCTACATCGCCACTAAGCGTAAGATTCAGGTCGGTGACAAGATGGCCGGTCGCCACGGTAATAAGGGCGTCGTCGCCCGCATCGTTCCAGTCGAAGACATGCCGTTCCTCGCGGACGGTACCCCGGTCGACATCTGCCTTAACCCGCTCGGCGTTCCTTCGCGTATGAATGTCGGCCAGGTGCTCGAAACGCACCTCGGTTGGGCTTGTTCCAAGCTCGGCCTCAAGGTCGCGACTCCGATCTTCGACGGTATCCCTGAAGAGAAGATCCGCGAATACCTCAAGCAGGCCGGCCTGCCCGAAACTGGTAAGGCCATGCTGACCAACGGTCACAATGGGGAAGCTTTCGACCAAGACGTCGTCGTCGGCTACATCTACATGATGAAGCTGAACCACTTGGTCGCTGACAAGATCCACGCCCGCGCCACCGGTCCGTACAGCCTCATCACCCAGCAGCCGCTCGGCGGTAAGGCCCAGTACGGCGGCCAGCGCTTCGGCGAAATGGAAGTTTGGGCGCTCGAAGCTTACGGGGCTGCCTACACGCTCCAGGAACTCCTTACGGTCAAGTCCGACGACGTCGCCGGCCGCACCAAGATCTACGAACAGCTCGTCAAGGGCGACAATACCCTCGTCAGCGGCACCCCGCAGTCCTTCAACGTTCTGATGAAGGAAATGCAGGCCCTCTGCTTGGATGTCCGCCTCGGCTCCACCACCTCGCCTGAACGCAGCTAATCCGCCCCGCGAACCACGACTAAATCCTTACAGACATGATTCATCCGGAGCACACCCCCGAGTTCACGCCCAACGAAGCCAAGGAACAGTCCTTTGACTTCGTGTCCATCTCGATCGCCTCACCCGAGGAAATCGTTGCTTGGACCGGCGAACAGTTCCTCGACGAAGTCGACGAACACGGAAATCGCAAGGTCAAGGGCCTCAAGGAAGTTAAGAGCCCTGAGACCATCAACTACCGTTCCTTCAAGCCCGAGCCCAACGGCCTCTTCTGTCAGCGCATCTTCGGTCCCGTGCGCGACTACGAGTGCTATTGCGGTAAGTACAAGAAGGTTAAGTATAAGGACGTCGTTTGCGATAAGTGCGGCGTCGAAGTCACTGTTTCTCGCGTTCGTCGCGAACGCATGGGCTACATCCGGATGGCAATTCCGGTGTCCCACATCTGGTTCCTGAAGAGCATGCCCAGCCGTCTGTCGCTGATGCTCGACATGACGACCCGCCAGCTCGAACAGGTCATCTACTACCAGAAGTATCTGGTCGTCGACCCCGGCCAGACCGGCATGCTGGAAAAGGAACTCCTCGACGAGGAAAGCTACCGCCGTGCCGTCGAACAGCATGGCCCAGACGCTTTCAAGGCTCGCATGGGGGCCGAAGCCCTCCAGCAACTCCTGAAAAAGATGGATCTCGCCTCGACCGTGGAACAGCTCCGCGATCAGCTCCGCTCCACTCGCTCTAAGCAGATCAAGAAGAAGGTCGCCCGCCGTATGAAGATTATCCAGGGCTTCCTGGCTTCCGGTAAGCGCCCTGAGCACATGATTCTGACGATTCTCCCGGTGATTCCGCCGGACCTCCGTCCGCTCGTGCCCCTCGAAGGTGGTCGCTTTGCGACCTCCGACTTAAACGACCTCTACCGTCGCGTCATCAACCGCAACAACCGCCTCAAGCAGCTCATCCAGATGAAGACGCCCGACGTCATCATCCATAATGAAATGCGGATGCTCCAGGAAGCGGTGGACGCGCTCCTCGACAACGGTCGTCACGGCAAGCCAGTCAAGGATCGCGATCGTCAGCTCAAGTCCATCAGCGACATGCTGAAGGGTAAGCACGGCCGCTTCCGTCAGAACTTACTCGGTAAGCGCGTCGACTACTCCGGTCGTTCGGTCATCGTCATCGGTCCAGAGCTTAAGCTCAACCAGTGCGGTCTCCCGAAGAAGATGGCCCTCGTTCTCTTTGAGCCGTTTATCATCCGTCGCCTGAAGGACCTCGGCCTCGCCCACACCGTGCGCGGCGCCCGTAAGCACATCGAGCAGAAGAAGCCCGAAGTTTGGGATATCTTGGAAGAAGTCACCAGCGGCCACCCGGTCTTCCTGAACCGCGCCCCGACGCTCCACCGTCTCTCAATCCAGGCTTTCGAGCCGGTCCTCATCGAAGGTGACGCCATCCGCCTGCACCCGCTCGTGTGTACCGCTTATAACGCGGACTTCGACGGTGACCAAATGGCCGTACACGTCCCGCTGTCGTTGGAAGCCATCATGGAGTGTAAGCTCCTGATGATGTCTACGAACAACATCTTCTCGCCCTCGAGCGGTAAGCCGATTCTCACGCCCTCGCAGGACATCGTGCTCGGTGCGTACTACCTCACCCTTGAGCCCGCGAATAAGCCCGCCGCCGCGACCCACCTCCCGGTGATTGGTTCGGTGGACGAGGCTAATTACGCCGAAGCCGAAGGCGCGCTGCACTTCCATGACTGGGTGCGCTACGCCAACCCAGACTTCGGTCGCGACACCGTCCATGGCGACAAGAACTCACGCACGATTGTGACGACGGTTGGCCGCATCATCTTCAATACCATCTGGCCTATCGAACTCGGCTTCTTCAACGAGACGGTGAAGAAGGGCCAGCTGGGCGACCTCATCTTAAAGACCTACAAGTCGGTGGGCCGCGAGGCTTCCATCCCGGTCTTGGATGCCCTCAAGGACACGGGCTTCCGCATTGCGACCCGCGCCGGCATTTCGATCGGCGTGAGCGACATGATTTACCCGAAGGAGAAGGACGATGTCGTCAAGCAG
>Ga0208966_1000504_pt1 | contig 12385 bp, 11 predicted proteins | sample GreLakmeHU45MSRF_FD_187701 | JGI IMG/M metagenome (GOLD analysis project Ga0208966, IMG submission 187701) | Freshwater lentic microbial communities from great Laurentian Lakes, MI, USA - Great Lakes metaG HU45MSRF (SPAdes) | ecosystem: Environmental > Aquatic > Freshwater > Lake | place: Great...
AAAGCCATTTGCGAAGCTTGGCGATCTTTCATGTCATAGCCGATTGCTTGACGAAATTCTTCACCAAGTTTAATGCCACTTTCATATTCCAAAGCATGGGCCATTTCATGGGCCAAAACATTGCAATTAAGACTGCGCAAAATAATTTTCAGATTTTTTTTAGGAAAAATTTTATTGCTGAAACGATCAAATGCAGTTTGGTTTTCGGTTAAAAAACAACCAACATTGGTGTCCCAATCCTTGATATATTTAACTTCAAACCGCAGGTTTTTTTGTTGTAATTTTGTTAAAATTAAATCCAGACCTTCTTTAAATAATTCAATTCTGTAAAGATTAGAAAAAAGCTCAACAAATTTTTCATCTTGCTTTACGCCTTCATAATCAAGCTGTGGAGCAATTAAATTTTCTAAAAAATTACTCATAATTATTTGTTTTTGAGTGGACGACAATATAACTCCAAGCGATGTCCAACTAAATCGAAACCGTGATCACGTGCAATTTTTTCTTTTAATTTTTCTAATTCCTCATTGTAAAATTCATGAACTTCATCTGTTGAAATATCAACCAAATGATCATGATGCTCATCGCTTTCGAGCTTTTCGTACCTTGATTTGCCGCGACCCAAAAAATCATGTCGGGCAATTAAACCGAGTTCCTCAAACATATTCAAAGCGCGATAAACTGTTGCAACACCGATGCGCGGATTAATTTTTAATGCACGACGATAAACTTCTTCAACATCGGGATGATCATCGCTTTGTGCTACAACGCGTGCGACAATTCGGCGATTTTCAGTAAGTCTAATTTTTCGCTCTTCGCAAAGTTTTTCGATTGTTGATTGCATAAAAAATAATTTAAATTAAATAACAAACCATTTTTAATTGTTTAACTTTGATTTTTCAAAGAAAATTTTATTGCTAAAATTTTTGTTGCAATAAATATACCCTTCTTTAAACTTGATTTGCATAGGTAAATCGCCCCCCAAAAATTCATTTTAATTTTATTTTATTTAATTTATTTGATAAATTTTAGGAAAAAATTTAAACTTATTTTTTTAGTTTTTAATTAAAACTAAGCACTTTTATCAATTTCAAGTGGGTTTTAATATGACAAAAAATCGTAAACTAATCGAAAGTTCAACTCCGTCTCTTACTTTCGACGATGTCTTGCTTAAGCCAGCATTTTCTAAAGTTCTTCCCAATGAAGCCAATACCAAAACTCGCATTACAAAAAATATTTCTTTAGAAATTCCTATAATTTCTGCAGCGATGGATACAGTAACCGAAAGTCGATTAGCAATTGCGATGGCTCAATGCGGAGGTCTCGGCTGTATTCACAAAAATTTTTCCATTAAAGAACAAAGTGAAGAAGTAAAAAAAGTAAAAAAATTTGAATCAGGTATGGTGGTTAATCCTTTAACAATTAACCCCGATGCCACACTTGGCGATGCTTTAGCTCTTATGTCAACTTATGGAATTTCGGGAATTCCCGTTGTCAAAAATGGTGGCAATAAACTTGTTGGCATTATCACCAATCGCGATGTGCGCTTCGCTACTGATAAAAAACAATCAATCAAAGAATTGATGACCAAAGAAAATCTGATCACCGCCAAACCAAACATCAGTAAAATTGAAGCTAAAAATTTACTACATCGTCATAAAATTGAACGCATCATTATCGTTGACAACTCTGGAAATTGTGTTGGCTTAATGACTGGAAAAGATCTTGAAAAAACTAAACAATTTCCATTAGCTTCCAAAGATAGCGAGGGTCGATTATTGGTGGCAAGTGCTACAGGAGTTGCTAAGGATGGTATTAAACGCGCTGAAAGTTTGATTGAAGCTGGAAGCGATATAATCGTCGTTGACACTGCGCATGGTCATTCTGTTGGGGTTATCAACACCATCAAAGAATTAAAAAAATTATTTCCTAAACAAGAAATTATTGCCGGAAATATTGCTACCAAAGAAGCAGCGAAAGCTCTTTACGATGTTGGTGCCGATGCAGTAAAAGTTGGAATTGGCCCAGGATCAATTTGCACAACGCGAATAATTGCGGGGGTTGGCGTGCCACAATTATCAGCCTTATTCGATGTTTTGGAATTTTGCGATAAAGTAAAATTACCAGTAATTTGTGACGGTGGAATTCGCTTTTCTGGCGATCTCGCTAAAGCAATTGCAGGTGGCGCATCGGCGGTAATGCTTGGTGGTTTGCTTGCTGGCGCAGAGGAAACTCCTGGAGAAATCGTTTTATTTAAAGGCAGATCCTACAAAGTATATCGCGGAATGGGCTCACTTGGCGCTATGGCTCGCGGATCAGCCGATCGCTATTTTCAACAAGATGTAAGTGATAAAATGAAATTAGTTCCCGAAGGTGTTGAAGGTCGTGTTGCTTATAAAGGTTCGGTCGCCGATGTAATTCATCAATTGGTTGGCGGACTAAAATCAGCAATGGGTTATACCGGAAACGCTACAATTCAAGAGATGCGCCACAATTGTGAATTTGTTAGAATTACCAATTCGGGCTTAAGAGAATCGCATCCACATTCAATTGCGATAACTTCAGAATCGCCAAATTACAGCACTGAAACTTAAAAATCTATGTTGAAATTTTTTGACCAAGTTTCTTATCATCGCAATTGCCACCGTTTATTTTTTTGGTTGTTTATTTTAGCATTTTTAGCGCAAATTTTTTTTTGGAAAAAAACTGAATCAATTCGTTTCGCATACGAAATAGTTCCCGAAGCTCCAAGTAATGAGGTAGTAAAAATTTTATCCTTTGGCGATGATCAATTTCTATTTCGTATTTTAGCTTCGCGTTTGCAAAATATGGGCGATGTTTTCGCCGGTTTTATAAGTTTAAAAAAATATGATTATTTGCGCCTTTATCAATGGATGAGTAGACTCGATACTCTTGATTCCAATTCGCGTTTAATTCCTTCTCTTGCCAGTTATTACTACAGCAATAATGATAATCCACAAGATTTAAGATTAATTGTTAAATATCTCGATGAACATTCCAGCATCGATATTGACAAGCATTGGTGGTGGTTATTTCAAGCTACAGAAATTGCTCTAGTAAATGTCAAAGATGCTAATTTAGCCATGGGCTTAGCTCACAAATTGGCAAGCAATGAAGCGAAGGATGCTCCGCTATGGACCAAACAAATGCCTGCCTTTATTGCCAAATCTCAAGGAGATAATTGTTTAGCTTTTCAAGTAATTTCCAAGTTAATTAAAGAAAGCGAAAGTGGCGTTCGCCAAATCAAAGCCGAAGAGATGAATTTTATGCGTCATTTTATCAATAAAAATTTAAAGAATCTTAAACAAAAAAATTTTGATCCACGACAATGTCTCAACAAAATTTAAAAAAACTAATCGCTTTTGCATTAACCGAAGATCGTGTTTTTAACGATAAAACTTCTGATTTATGTTTAGCAAAGAATTCCCGAACTTCTTTTGTTATCAAGACTCGTGAGTCAATAATTTTTTGTGGAAAAGAAATTATTTTAGAAGTTTTTAAGCAATTAAAAAAATCAAAAAAATTTAAAAATTCAAAGTTAAAAATTGAATTTTTTGGCGATGATTGCGATAATTTTAAAGCAGGAGAAATAATTGCTCAAGGCCAGGGTTGCGCAAAATTAATTTTTGCAGGTGAAAGAATAATTCTTAATTTTATTCAGCATTTAAGCGGCATTTCCACAGCAACCAATCATTTTGTAAATAAACTTAATAATTCGCGAATCTCTATTTTAGATACTCGCAAAACCTTTCCCGCTTATCGATCACTGCAAAAATATGCGGTAATTTGTGGTGGGGGGAAAAATCATCGCTTCGATTTAAGTTCGCAAATTTTGATTAAAGATAATCACCTCGCAAGTAGCAAAAAAAATATTGCCTCCTTGATTAATATTAGCAAAAAAAAATATAAAAATTTACAGACTGAAATTGAATGTGATGACTATTGGCAAGTTCTTGAAGCATTGGAATCAAAACCCGATATTATCATGCTTGACAATATGGATCGTAAAAATCTAGAAAAATCAATTATTGCGATTCGTAAAAAAAATTCAAAAATTATCATTGAAGTTTCTGGTGGAATTAATCTTGAAAATATCAGCAATTATCGCGATCTTGACATTGATTGCATTTCAATTGGGAGCGTTACTCATTCGGTTAAGGCTGTGGATATTGGTCTAGATATCAATAATGCCATTTTGAATCTTAAATGATGCAATTGAATTTTTTAGGTCTTGTCCTTGCGCACCTAGGTTTAGCTAGGTTTACGCGGACTTCGCCTTTAAATTCAAAGCCTGATTTAAGATTGAAAATGGCATCAAGATTTTGATAATCTTAAATGATGCAATTGAATTTTTTATAAATTAATAAAATTTTTATGTTAGAAATTACTCAGGCTTTTATTTTTTGTGCCGGAAGAGGTGAGCGGATGCGTCCCTTAACTGATACGATCCCCAAACCATTGGTAAAAATAAATGGTAAAGCAATTTTAGATTATTCATTAGAAAAAATTAACAAAATTTCCTCAATAAAAAAAATTATTGTAAATGGTTTTTACTTGGCAAATCAAGTCGAAAAACATTTGCAAAAATCAAATAATTCAAAAATTATTTTTTCTCATGAAGAAGAAAAAATTGAAACAGGTGGAGCGTTGATTTTTGCAAAAAAATACATTGACTATTCGCAACCATTATTACTGATTAATGGTGACGTTTTATGGCAAGAAAAAAATAATCAAAGCGATATTGAATTACTTTGTAAGCACTGGAATAGTGAGGCTTACGATTTATTATTGGGATTAAAAAAGACCGATCAATATCATGGCTTTGAAAGAAAAAAAGATGGAACAATTGGCGATTTTAATTTTGAAAATAATCAACTTTATTTCTTCGCTGGTCAAGACATGTCTCATGCTTATATTGGTTTACAAATTATCAATCCTAAAATTTTAAATGATTCCCCAAGTAAATGTTTTTCAATATCGCATTACTTCTACGCAAAAATTAATGAAAATGGCTTGCTTGAGAGAGTTGGTGGGGTTGAATTACTCGGAGAATATTTTCATATTGGCAATGTTGAGGCAGTAAGTGATACGGAAGAAAAACTTAATCGTCTATCTCGAGATGTTTCGAATCAATAAAAATTATTAAGAAATATTTTTTTCTAAAATTGCCGTTTTTTCTTCAATATCATTTTGTAATTTTTCTAAAAATTCTTTTTTGCTAAGTCCAGTTTTTATTGGCTCAAGAAATTCAATTTTGATAGTTCCTGGTTTTTTTAAAATTTGATATTTAGGCCAAAATATTCCTGAGTTTAAAGCCACAGGAACTACGTCAACATCACAAGCCATATAAAGCGCAACGATTCCTGATTGATAAGGAAATTCCTGTAAATTACCACCAACTTTTACTCTTGTACCTTGTGGAAAAATCACCACAATTTGTTTTTTAGCAATAAATTTTTTAGCTTGCCGAATCACTTCTTTTAACGCGCTAGCTCCACCCTTACGATCAACCGCAATACCACTCATCGCATATAAAAACCAACCATAAAAAGGAATCTTCCTTAATTCTTTTTTATAAGCATAAACTGGGCGATGCAAAATCATATGCATCACGATCGTTTCCCAGGCCGATTGATGCTTACACGCGATTATCGCTGGGGCACGAGGAATATATTGCTCACCTAAAATCTGATAATCAATTTTACAAAGTTTTTTTAAAACCCACAATCCAACAATTGACCAAATTTTAGCTCCGTGATCAGCAAGTTTTGAGTTTTGAAAAATTATCGAAGGAAAATATATGATGGGAATAATCATGCCCCAAAGATTTAAAAAAATAACAAACAAAATCGATTTAAAAAATTGCATCGGCGATAATGATGATTATGAGGTTTAATGGTGCCGGATGTCGGATTTGAACTGACGACCTACTGTTTACAAGACAGTTGCTCTACCACTGAGCTAATCCGGCCTAACGCATGGGAAATTTAAGCAAAATTACTTTTAAAAACTAAATTTACTATATTGCACTAACCTACGGTCATTTTTATAAATTATCGTTAATGATTTTAAATGAGCAAGCATTTTTTGTTCTTACTTAAGCCATTTATTCACTGCATATCGATAATAAATAACTTCAAAATTTTATTTTCTAAAATTTTAGATTTACTTATTGTAAATATTTATTCTCAAAATTAGATTTTTTTATATAATTTTTAGCCATTTACTTTTATCGTAAATTAAAATAACTCCCGATGAGCCCTTGAAAATAAAGGATAAAAATTAATAAAAAAAATACTTGCAATAAAGAAAGTAATAGTAGTAAATTGAAAAGATTAATTATTTTAGATATTTATAAAAATAGTTAGTTTCAAATTGAAACATATTTAGTTATAACTTAACTATTAAAAACAGTTAATTGTTGAGTATTATGAAGTAAACTTGATATTGTTATGTTAGTAAAATTTAATTTTACTTGTATCATACTTATAACATATTTAAAAAGTTATTGATACATTGATTATATAATAGATATTTATAGTTTAAACGAGTTCCACCACCCCAAACCACGGCAGTGTCCAATGGTAAAATTTACACTTGAAAGAGTAAGTTAGTTTTACCAGTATTTTACCTAAAAATAAAGTAAGGGCAGTAGTTGGGTTATAAGCTAATAGCTTGTAACCCAGCTATCCAAAATTTTGATCATGATTTAAATATAGCTGACTGGATTTTCAAGATTATAATTGCTATTAAGTTGGGAATTTTTATATCAATAACTCTTCATCTTTTTAACAATGAATTTTTTTAATCTTTGTAATTCATAAAGATCCTTGCCTTTAACAAAATACTCTTCAGCGCCTAATTTTGCTGTTTGCGCAATTGTTTCCTTATCTTCACGAGCGCTAAATATGGCAATTGGGATTTCCAATTCATAACGTTTAATATTTTTTAGAATTTGCATTCCAGAAATATCATGCATCGACAAATCTAACAAGATCAAGCCGATTTGATCACGATCAACACTTAATTCCTTTTCGCCAGATAGAAAATTTAACAACTCTTCACCCTTACTTAATGTGATAATGCCATAATCATATTCTTTAATTTCACCTCTTAGAATATGGGCAAAAAGATTGGCTTGAGCAAGTTCATCTTCTACATAAAGTAAATATTTTTTTTTCATAATAAAATTAAATAATTTTAAAAGTTACAAAATACAGAGTTACCCATATGCCAATATTGGCAAGAATCGAGAGTTTTAAAACTTTATTTAAACGAGGATTTTCTTCCAGTGAATCATAAAGTCTACCTCGCAAAACTTTTCCTGCATGAAGCCATCTAAAACGATTATCGTAAATTTTTTCTAATTCTTTTTTTGCCATTTTTTTTCTTTTATTTCTCATGATCATTTATTTTTTTTATAATTAATAAAGCATTTTGCAGCTAAGCCAATTGCAATTTTATCTTCTAGAGATTTTTTAAATTTCTTCCTTTCAAAATCCTTTGTTAAGCTATCAAAATCAATGATTAACCCATAAAGCTCGGTAGCGATTTTTACAATTGTTTCTTTATCGAATTTGTCACCATATAATTTAAAAGTTAAACTCATTGCCTGACTCAATTGTTTGCGACCATTATCATCAAATGGTTTATTGGATTTGCCGGTTAATATCGCATCTGGATTTACATCGAGAACTTCAGCTAAATTTTTTAAAACTTCGTTAGAAACTCCACTTCTACCATTTTCAAATCCTGATAGTAATTGCTTACTTACGCCAATTTTTTCAGCCAACTCACTTTGTCCAATCTTTCTATCTTCGCGGATTTTTTTTAAAAAATTTTGCATTATTATAATTTTGAAATTTTATTTCATTAAGGTTTTGTAATCTCTATAAATCTAAATGCTATTTTACGATGATTGCAGTATTGAGCCTTATTTTTACGTAGTGATTTTTCAAAGACAATTAGCTTTTGAATAATAGTAATAAAATGAAAATTAATTTATTATTATATTTATAACCAACTAATAATCACTAGCACCTATTTTAAATCTATAAATCAAATTAACTTGGGATTATATAATCTTACAAATTATACCATTTCCAATATAAAATGTTAAATTAAGCAAAATATTTTTGAGATAGAAATCTTTAAAAAACGAAGTCTTATGCCCAGAATGCTGAGGCTTTTTGAAGATTTTTAGCCAAAAAGATCAAGCTTAATTTACAATAGATTGAGTGATATTTTTTTGGAAATGGCATTATAGCTAAAGTTGCGCTAAAAAATTAAAATTACTGATTTATAATTGAAAATGCTATTAAAGGGGGTGAGAGAAATCAAAATAAAAAAAGGGAGATATCCATATTCTGGACACCTCCCTCTATTTTTAATCAACTTAAATATTATTTTTTACCTTCTTTTTTTTCATCTTTAACTTCCTCATATTCAGCATCGACAACTTTACCTTCTGACTTTTTATCTTCTTGCTCATTAGACTCTTCAGGTGATTTAGTATTTGCAGATCCGCTATTAGCTGATGATTCTTGCGAAGCTTTATAAATTGCTTCACCAAGCTTCATGGAAGCTTGCATTAATTTCTCTGTAGCTGATTTAAGATCCTCGGAACTTGATTCTTCTTTAGCGATTAGATCCTTAACTTTTTTTAACTCATCTTCAATTGAAGATTTTGTAGATGAATCAACCTTATCACCATGTTCACGAAGTGATTTCTCAGTTTCATAAACTGCACTATCGGCATGATTTTTAGCTTCGATTTTTTCTTTACGAGTTTTATCTGCAGAGGCGTTTATTTCAGCATCTTGCATCATTTTTTTGATTTCAGCTTCTGATAATCCACCCGAAGATTGAATACGAATTTGCTGCTCTTTATTAGTCGCCTTATCTTTTGCCGAAACTTTTACTACGCCATTGGCATCAATATCAAAAGTAACTTCAATTTGTGGCATGCCTCGCGGAGCTGGTGGAATTCCTTCCAAATTAAATTCACCGAGCATTTTATTATGCAAAGCAATATCTCTTTCGCCTTGAAAAACTTTAATAGTTACTGCAGTTTGACTATCTGAAGCAGTTGAAAATACTTGGCTTTTATTAGTTGGAATTGTTGTATTTCTATCAATTAAGCGCGTGAAAACTCCACCCGCAGTTTCAATACCAAGTGATAATGGAGTAACGTCAAGAAGAAGAACATCTTTAACATCGCCTTGTAAAACCGCAGCCTGAATTGCGGCACCAATTGCTACAACCTCATCTGGATTAACGCTGCGATTTGGCTCTTTACCGAAAAGTTTTTTAACAATTTCAATTACTTTTGGCATGCGCGTCATACCGCCAACTAAAATTATTTCATCAATATCGCTTGCTTTAAGACCCGCATCTTGAAGAGCATTTTCACAAGGCTTAACAGTTCTTTCAATTAAATCCTCAACCAATTGCTCTAATTTTGCTCTACTTAATTTAACGTTAAGATGCTTAGGCCCACTTGCATCAGCAGTGATATATGGTAAATTAATTTCAGTTTCTAAAGTTGAAGAAAGTTCAATTTTAGCTTTTTCAGCAGCCTCTTTCAAGCGCTGTAATGCCAATGGATCTTTTGATAAATCAACGCTAGATTCTTTTTTAAATTCGTCATTCAGGAATTTTAAAATTCTCATGTCAAAATCTTCACCACCAAGGAAAGTATCGCCATTAGTTGCCTTTACTTCGAAAACACCATCGCCAATTTCAAGAACAGAAACATCAAATGTTCCGCCACCCAAATCATAAACAGCAATTGTTTGACCATTCTTCTTGTCAAATCCATATGCCAAAGCTGCAGCGGTTGGCTCATTAATTATTCTTAAAACTTCTAATCCCGCAATTCGCCCTGCGTCTTTAGTAGCTTGACGCTGTGAGTCATTAAAATATGCTGGAACTGTAATTACAGCTTTATCAACTTTTTCACCAAGATAGCTTTCAGCAGTTTCCTTCATTTTCATTAAGGTAAAAGCCGATATTTGACTTGGCGAATATTTTTCACTCTTAATTTCTACCCAAGCGTCATTATTAGCTGAAGAGACAATTTTGTAAGGAACTAAACCCTTATCTTTTTCGGTCATTGGATCATCATAACGCCTTCCAATAAGACGCTTAATCCCAAAAACTGTATTTTGCGGATTAGTTACCGCTTGCCTTTTTGCTGAGGCACCAACAACTTTTTCGCCATTAGCTAAAAAACCAACGATTGATGGCGTTGTTCGCGCACCTTCAGCATTTTCAATTACTTTGATACTTGTTTTACCTTCCATTATGGCAACACAAGAGTTTGTAGTACCAAGATCGATTCCAATAACTTTTGACATAAGATTTGTATTTTAATTAAGCTTTTATTTAGATTTTAAAATTTCGTATATCTCAGATAATAAAAAATCCTAGATAATAAAATATCTTTTAGTAATTTAATTTTTTTCTTTTGATATTCAAGGGGGTGAAAAAATTTATAATTAGATTAGCATTTTTCGATGATCTGACGATTAGAAAAAACATCATGGACACGAATATAGTCGACATTTTTTTGTACCAAAAATTTTGTTATTTCTAGAGTTTTTTGTGTTCGATTAAGTGGCAAATCTAAAGCATCTAAAAAACTTTTTTTGGAATGACCAACATATAAATCTAAACCCAATACACGATATGATTCTATGTTTTTTAAAATTCGTAAACATTGTTGAGCGTTTTTGGAAAAACCGATTCCTGGGTCAAAAATTAATTGTGATTTTTTAACACCATAACTTTGCAAATTATTAATTTTTTTTTGTGCAAAATTAATAATTTCTTCATTTATATTCAAATATTGATTAACCATAATCTCAGGATTGGCGTGTATCGCGAGATTATGCATGAATATAGTTAATAAATTTTTTTGAACAATAAATTCAATAATTTTCTCATCAATTAATCCACTAACATCATTAACAATTTTTATTCCCATTTCATAACTTTTAACAATTGTTGTGTAATGATATGAATCTATACTAGCTTTAACTTGTTTATCATTTTTTTTATTAAAAGATGTTATTTCATAAATAATCTCTGGTAAAATATTTTCTAGCCGCGCAAATTCTTTTTCATCACTAAGCAATTCGGCATTTGGACGAGTGGATTCGGCACCAATATCAATCACATCAACACCCTCTATAAGCATTTTTTTAACCTTATCAATTGCTAGACTTTTTTCATTAAACTTTCCGCCATCACTAAAAGAATCTGGGGTTATATTTAAAATACCAACAATTTTAGTAAAATTCTTTACCATTTTTTTTCAAATTTTTTGCGCAAAATTATCGCCCCCAAATTAAACATCATTAAAACTCCAAGCATTAATAAAATTGCCAAAGCAGTTTTTTCTACAAAGCCTTGTTCTTGCAAATCTGACCATAAATAAATTTGCACAGGAAGCGCAGTTGTTGGTTCTAAAAAATTATTAGCAACATCAGCAATAAATGCTACCATACCAATCATCAATAGCGGAGCGGTTTCGCCAAGGGCGCGTGATACTGCTAGAATAGTTCCCGTCATAATTCCTGGCATTGATAAAGGCAAAAGGTGATGTAATACAACCTGCAATTTCGAAGCGCCAAGACCATAAGCACCATCGCGAATATTCTGCGGAATTGAGCGAATTGTATTGCGAGTTGCGATTATTATAACCGGCAAAACTAGCATGAATAAAGTCATTCCTCCAACTAAACTTGATGATCTTGGTAAATGCATAATTTGTAAATAAAGTACCAAGCCAAGAAGACCGTAAATGATTGATGGAATAGCCGCTAAATTATTTATGCTAATTTCGATGAGATCAGTAAAACGATTTTTTTTAGCAAATTCTTCAAGATAAAAAGCGCAAGATACTGCAATTGGAAATGCTAAAATTAAAAAAATAAACATCACCATTAATGACCCAACTAATCCAGCACCAATCCCTGCAATTTCTGGTTCACGCGAATCAGCTTGATAAAAAAATTGACGATTAAAAACTCGTCTAATTTGTTTTTCGCCTTCAAAATTAGCAAGCCAATTTAATTGCGCTTCATTGAGATTGTTGGTATTTTTATACTTAAAAAACATTTCTGCTTTTGAAGATATCGGAAGCCAAAAAATATTTTTTTCTCCCAGATAATATCTATTATTTTTTATTTGTTTTTTCAATTCATGATCAGCGGATCTACTTAAAATTTGGTATAGCCAATTTTCTTCTTTTAAATTTTGTACTTCACTAAATTTTGATTTAAGTGAATTTTGTATTAACTTTCCAAAATTAATTTCCTTTAAATTAGTTTGCTTGCTATAACTCGTTAAATCAATTTCC
>Ga0208966_1000506_pt1 | contig 12379 bp, 8 predicted proteins | sample GreLakmeHU45MSRF_FD_187701 | JGI IMG/M metagenome (GOLD analysis project Ga0208966, IMG submission 187701) | Freshwater lentic microbial communities from great Laurentian Lakes, MI, USA - Great Lakes metaG HU45MSRF (SPAdes) | ecosystem: Environmental > Aquatic > Freshwater > Lake | place: Great...
TGGAGCTCGATAACGCTATTAATCAGGCCATTCGCGAGATTGATACTCGCTTTGATTTCAAAAACACTGGCTCAAAAATTGAACTTGAAGGTGAAAAGGTTTTGATTGAAGCCGACACTGAAGAGCGCGCTAAAGCAGCACTCGATGTCGTTAAAGACAAGATGATTAAGCGTGGAGTATCACTTAAGCATCTAGATGCAGGAGCCCCCCAACTGAGCGGCAAGATCTACAAAATCGCTGCTCCTTTAAAAGAAGGCATCTCCACTGAGAATGCCAAGAAGATTGCAAAGCTAGTTCGCGATGAAGGCCCAAAATCAGTTAAGACTCAGATCCAGGGTGATGAACTGCGTGTGACGTCAAAGAGCCGTGATGACCTTCAAGACACTATGGCAATGATTAAAGATGGTGGCTGGGATTTCGCAGTTCAATTTACGAACTTTAGATAATTGAGTAAAAATAAGTTAGGCCTAGTCTTTGGCCTAAGTGCCTACGGGCTCTGGGGTCTATTCCCTCTGTATTGGCCTTTGCTTAAACCTGCCAATGCCCTAGAGATAGTTTCACATCGCGCTGTCTGGACATTAGTTTTCTGCATCATCATCTTGGGTATAACTAAGGCGCTTAAATCTACGATCACAACGCTTAAGCGCCCACGGGTTGCTCTCAAGCTATTTGCTGCTTCTTTTTTAATCTCCGTTAACTGGCTGGTCTATATCTGGGCAACTAACAACGGCCACGTAGTTGAGGCATCACTTGGTTACTACATCAACCCATTAATCATTATCGCCTTTGGTGTTTTGCTCTTAAAAGAAAAAATGCGAACGTTGCAATGGGTGGCAGTTGGTATTGCATCTCTTGGCGTTTTAGTTCTAACAATCGACTACGGCCGCCTGCCATGGATTGCATTGGCTCTAGCTATTTCATGGGGCAGCTATGGCCTTATCAAGAAGCAGTTAGGTCTTGGAGCACTTGAAGGTCTTGCGATTGAAACTGGTATCTCTTTCATTCCTTATGCTGGATATCTCCTGTATTTGGGTAATCAAGGCACAGGACAGTTTGGTCAAACCCCAGGATTAACATTTCTACTCATTAGCGCTGGCGCAATTACCGCTATTCCGCTGCTCTTATTCAACGGTTCAACCACTCGCCTACCGCTATCAACAATCGGGCTTTTGCAATACATCACACCCACTCTGCAGTTTTCAATCGGTGTGTGGGTGCTCCATGAAGATATGCCAACTGCGCGTTGGGCTGGATTCCTGATTATCTGGATTGCACTTATTACTTTAGGAACAGATTTAGTGCGATCAAGCAGAACGGTCGATAACAGCGTCACACAGTGACATAAGCGCTCCTGTTGCATCACACACAGGTAGTGGACCAAGTGCACTACGAGCCTCTTTTGCAATTTGGAACAACTGTTCGCGAGAATCGCTCAGAGCCTTGTGAGTACGCAAAGAACTTAGCACTTGCTGCACAGTTGCCTCATCTTCGATAGGTCCGGACAAGAGCTGCTTTAATTCACGGTCAGCAGAATCCGTTGATTTCATAACATTGAGAGTCACAAGCGTTGGAACACCTTCACGTAGATCTGTGCCAGGGGTCTTACCTGATTGATTTGATTCACTGGCAATATCAATAACATCATCGGCTAACTGAAATGCAACACCAATCTGTTCGCCAAATTTTGTTACTGTCTCTGTGATTTCTGCAGGTGCACCTGAAATCATGCCACCATATCTGGCTGAGGCAGCGATGAGTGAACCTGTTTTATCTGCAACGACTTTTAAGTAATGTTCTAGCGGATCTTGTCCTGGGTTTGGCCCTTGGGTCTCCATAATCTGTCCAATTACTAAGCGCTCGAATGTGCGGGCCTGTAAACGCACTGCCTCTGGACCAAGGTCGGCTAATAAATCAGAGGACTTTGCAAAGAGAAAATCACCCGTCAAGATTGCAATGGTGTTTCCCCATCGCATGTTTGCACTTTCCACCCCGCGACGCAGTGGTGCTTGATCCATAACATCATCGTGGTAGAGGGTTGCCAAATGTGTTATCTCGCAAGCAACTGCTGCTGCAACAACTCCTTCACGTGTTGAATCACCAAATTGAGCAGTTAATAGTGTGAGCAGTGGGCGCAAGCGCTTACCACCCGCTGCAACTAGATGGTGGGCGGTCTCATCAACAAATGGGTATTCACTGCGGGTGTGACTTAGAAGCAAGCTTTCAACTTCTGCCATCTGCCTAATCAGCGTTGCTTCCAACTCTGGCGCAACGTTGGGAATGCCAAAAGATGACATTAGCGTATGAAGGTGGCGAGGTTTGAGATGAAGGTAAGAACTGGTGCTGGGAATACACCCAAGGCAATTGTTATAACCATTGAGAAAATGACCGTAATTGATGTCAGAGATGATGGAATTTCAACGCTTGTTCCATCTTCAACTGGATCAGTAAAGAACATTAAAACAATCACGCGGATATAGAAAAAGGCTGCAATAGCACTTGATAGCACACCAGCAATAACAACACTTGTTGCACCACTTTCATATGCTGCAGAGAAGATTGAAAACTTTCCAATGAATCCGCTGGTGAGTGGAATTCCTGCGAAGGAAAGAAGGAATCCAGCAAAAGCTGTTGCCACCCATGGTGAGCGCTTTCCTAAACCTTTCCAACGGTTGAGATCAGTTACTTCACCTGCAGAATCTCGAACTAAAGTAACGATTGCAAAGGCGCCAACAGTTGTGATGCCATAAGCAAAGAGATAGAACAGAGTCGCTTCAAGGCCAGCCTTATTCAAGGCAATGACACCAGTGAGCAAGAAGCCAGCGTGAGCAATGGAGGAGTATGCCAACATGCGCTTCACATCGCGCTGGGCAATAGCAACCAATGAACCAAAGACCATTGTAATAATCGCAATAATTGTTAGTGCAGGGGTCCATGACCACTGGGCGTTAGCAAATGCTGTGTAATAAATACGAAGCATTGCACCAAAAGCTGCAACCTTTGTAGCAGCTGCCATAAAGGCAGTTACTGGGGTTGGTGCACCTTGATAAACATCTGGTGACCAGGCATGGAATGGAACTGCGCCAACTTTAAAGAGCAGGCCTACAGATAGGAAAGCGATCCCGATAAGTAGGAAGACATCGTTTCCGCCGCCACCCACAACTGCATTTCGAATTCCAGTGAAAGTAATTGAGGATGAGTATCCATAGAGGAAAGCAGCGCCAAATAGGAAGAATGCTGATGAGAAGGCACCTAATAGGAAGTACTTAAGCGCTGCTTCCTGTGATGCTAAACGGCGCCGACGAGACAAACCAGCCATTAAATACAGCGGCAATGAGAGCACTTCAAGGGCCACAAATAAAGTAATGAGATCACTAGAGACTGGGAACAACATCATTCCCGCCACAGTAAAGAGAGTAAGAGGATAAACCTCAGTTACTTGATTGCCAGACTGCACCGCATAACGCTCTTCCTCCGATCCTGGAAGAGATGCAGCCAATGCTGTGAAGTGCTCAGTATCTGCAATGAGTAAAACAGAGATGAGAGAAATAATAAGAATAGAAGCCTGCATGAATACTGCCGGTCCATCAATTACTACAGAGCCCATCGCAGCGCCTATTGATTGCTCGTTGCGGATTTTCCAAACCTGAACAAGGGCTAAAACAAGTGAGCCTAGAGTCACGGACAGCTGCGTAATTGGGCGAAGCGCCTTCGACATAAAAGCTTCAACCAACACACCAATAATTGCTCCACCCAACACGATAAGCATCGGTGAGAGAAGCGTGTAATTGAGGACTGGTGCGCTGAATTCCATTATTTATCACCATTCGTTGGAGCAGGATCTGTGAAGCCCATTTGAGCTATCACATGCGCAGATGCTGGGTTGATTACATTTAATAACGGCGAAGGATAGAAACCAAGTGCAATGATGATTGCGATAACTGGAGCAATTGCTACTTTCTCACGAAGATTAAGATCACTTAATCCCTCATTACCTGGTGTAGTTGGACCATGCAAAGCCTTTTGCACTGGAATCAAGATATAGAGCGCAGCTAAAACAATTCCAAATGTGGCAATAACGGCATGGACTGGATAACGAGTAAATGTTCCAACAAGAACTAAGAACTCACTCACAAAGCTAGACAGACCAGGCAAGGCTAGAGAAGACATTCCGGCTAAGAAGAATGACCACGCCATCACTGGTGTGACGCGCTGGAGTCCACCGAAGTCTGCAATTGTTGAAGATCCGCGACGTGCAATCATCCAGCCGCCCACGATAAACAGCGCTGCCGTTGAAAAACCGTGATTAAACATATACAACGTAGCTCCGCTGTGGCCCTGTGAGGTCATTGCAAAGATTCCCATTGTGATGAATCCAAAGTGAGAGATAGAAGTAAATGCGATTAAACGCTTGAGATCGCGCTGACCAATTGCCAGGATTGCGCCATAAACAATTGAAATAACTGCAAGCACCATAATCAGAGGCGTGAATGTCTTACTTGCCTCTGGGAATAAAGTTAAGCAGTAGCGAATCATTCCGAATGTTCCAACTTTATCTAGAACACCTAATAACAGCACTGAGGTTCCAGGAGTTGCTGATGATGCAGCATCTGGCAGCCATGTGTGAAGTGGCCATAGAGGTGCTTTAATTGCAAAGGCGATAAAGAAGCCTAGGAATAAGAAGTTCTGAGTTGTAGAACTCATCTCTAACTGTGAGAGTGCTTGAAGATCAAAGGTATGTCCGCCTTGAGCACCAGACATAACATAGAGGGCAATGATGGATGCCAACATCAGTAATCCACCGAAGAGGCTATAAATCAAAAACTTAACTGCAGCAGCCGAACGTTCACCGCTTCCATAACCACCGATAAGGAAGTAGACCGGAATCAACATCGCTTCAAAGATCACATAGAACAAGAAAACATCGGTTGCTGCAAAGACACCAATCATCATTGTTTCTAGAACAAGGATGAGGATGTAGAAAGTTTTAACTGACCAGCGGCCACCATGTGCTTCATTCCAGCCCGACAACACAACAATGGGTGCCAAGATTGTTGACATCAAAATCAACACAAGGGCCAGGCCATCAATGCCCACGGCAAAGTTAATGCCAAAAGTTGGAATCCATGAATACTTTTCAACAAATTGAAGATCCACATTATCGCGCTGGAAGTTCATAGCCATTGCAATAGTTGCTCCTGCAACGATCACAGTGGTTGCAAGTGCAACCTGCTTAGTTAAAACTTCCTTAGCTTTCGGTGTAGCTGCCACAGCAATTGAGCCGATGATTGGTAATAACATCAATAACGTTAATGAATTCACTATTAAACCACCACCCAAATTGCGCCAATCAAAAGGGCCACGCCAACAAAGATCAGCGCTGCATAACTACGAACAAAACCGCTTTGCACACCCCGTAGAAGTGAGCTTGAGTTCATTGCAAACTGACCCACTCCACGGACTGCGCCATCAATGATGGCTTCATCTGTCTTGACCAAAACCTGCGTTAACTGCGCACCTGGGCGCATAAAGACTGTTTCATTAAAGCGATCTTGCATGAGGTCTTGGCGGGCAATTTTAGTCAAAACTGAAACATTCTCTGGAGCTACTGCTGCAACTTCTTGACGTGAATACTTAAAGAATGCAATTGCAACTCCAATTGCAACCATTGTTAAGGCAAGTCCTGAAACAACAATTGGTTCGAGTAGGTGATGTTCATCCTCTTCATGATGATCAAAGAGTGGATATAGCCAGTTAACAAGTGCATCGCCACGAGATAGTAAGAATCCAGATGAGACTGAACCAATTGCAAGAATAGCCATTGGTATCCACATCAATAGTGGGGATTCATGTGGATGAGCTTCTTCATCCCATCGAGCTTTTCCGGTAAAGGTAAGAATCATTACGCGAGTCATGTAGAAGGCGGTAATTCCTGCACCTAACAATGTGACCGATCCTAGAAGAATTCCCTTAATACCACCCGCGTTAAATGCAGTTTCAATAATCATGTCTTTTGAATAGAAGCCAGCAAATGGTGGCACACCAAGGATTGCTAAATACCCAAGTCCAAATGTCACAAATGTAATCGGCATGAACTTTCGAAGTGCGCCGTACCTGCGCATATTCACTTGATCATTCATTCCATGCATGACTGAACCTGCGCCAAGGAACATTCCTGCCTTAAAGAAGCCGTGAGTTAACAAGTGCATGATTGCAAATGCATAACCAACTGGGCCTAATCCAGCTGCAAGGGTCATGTATCCAATCTGAGACATAGTTGAAGCAGCAAGTGCTTTCTTAATGTCATCTTTTGCAGTACCGATGAGTGCACCAAATAACAATGTAATTGCGCCAACGATGACAACTAGTAGTTGGGCAGTAGGCGCGGCATCGAAAATGAAGTTCGATCGAGTAATGAGATAAACGCCTGCTGTAACCATTGTTGCTGCGTGAATGAGTGCTGAGACAGGGGTTGGGCCAGCCATCGCATCGCCTAGCCATGCCTGTAATGGGAATTGGGCTGATTTACCGGCTGCTGCAATCAGCAACATAATTCCAATGGCAGTTAGTGCTCCAGTTGATGTCTGGTCGACCTGCTCTTTGATTCCCGCAAATGAAACAGTTCCTACTGTTGCAAAGGCAATCATGATTGCAAAAGAGAGTCCCATGTCACCAATACGGTTCATTACAAATGCTTTCTTAGAAGCAGTTGCATAAGCAGGCTTTTGATTCCAGAAACCAATCAATAGGTAGGAAGCAAGTCCCACGCCTTCCCAACCAACATAAAGGTTGAGGTAACTATCTCCGAGCACTAGCAACAACATCGCTGCAATAAAGAGGTTGAGATATGCAAAGAAACGCCTGCGATCTTTATCGTGTGACATATATGAAATTGAGTAAATATGAATCAAAGTTCCCACGCCTGTAATGAGTAGTACGAAGCAGATTGAAAGTTGATCTAGAAGTAATCCGGCATCAACCTTAAAGCTACCCACTGAGATCCACTCAAATAGTTTTTGGCCAACTGGGCGTTCCTCAGTTGATCGGCCCAACATCAATGAGAGTTGGTAGAGACCAACAGCAAATGATGAAGCCGGCATCAGCGTTCCAAGGATGTGGCCCCACTTATCTGCACGGCGACCAGCTAGTAAAAGAATCGTTGCGCCAAGTAATGGAAATGCAATTAAATAAACGAGGCTGTTTGATGTTGTCATGGCTATCGCTTCAACAAACTGGCATCGTCAACAGATGCTGAACGGCGTGAGCGATAAATCGTCACGATGATTGCTAGACCAACTACAACTTCACATGCAGCTACAACCATCGTAAAGAAGGCCACCACTTGTCCGTTGAGATCTCCATTAATTCGAGAAAAAGTGACAAAAGCTAGATTTGCCGCATTGAGCATGAGTTCCACACACATAAAAACAACAATTGCATTGCGGCGAACAACAACCCCCACAGCCCCGATAGTGAAAAGAAGTGCTGATAGATATAGATAGTTAGCTGCATCCATTTACTTCTCCTCTCCCTTGCTGGTGTCGACCTTGCCGAGTTCAAAGGTTCCTGAAGTCAACATGTCACCGCGTGCTTGCAGAGTGGCGTTAATTGAGTTTGCAGCTGGAGTGCCATCAGGCAATAGAGCTGGGACATCTACTGCGTTGTGTCGAGCAAAGACACCTGGAGCTGGAAGACCGGCAGCGTTAGCAAGTGATTCACCACGAAAACGTTGGGTTGATAGCTGACGCTGTGTTGGTCGCACTTGAATACTTTGGTGATGCGCAAGAACCATTGCACCTAAAGCTGCAGTAATAAGTAGCGCTGATACAACTTCAAATGGCCAGACATATCTTGAAAATAGAAGTTGGGCAATGCCTTCAACATTTCCGAGTGAATTTGCAGCATCTAATCCAATTGCATTTCGACCAAGAGTTGCACGACTAATAAGAGACATCATTAATCCACTAAAGCCAAGGGCTGCAGTGATTGCAATGGGACGTAGCCCTGGAATTGTTTCAGTGAGTGAATCAGATGAATCAACTCCGACAAGCATAAGAATAAAGAGGAAGAGCATCATTACTGCGCCGGTATAAACAACGATCTGAACAATTCCAAGAAATAGCGCATCTTGTGCGATGTAGAAGATTGCTAAGTTGATCATCACTGAAGCCATCAAAATCGCTGAGTGAACTGCCTTCTTAACAAGTAACATTCCTAGTGCTGCAGCAACCGTCAATGGAGCAAGCACCCAGAACAAAATCGCTTCTGGTGTCTGTGTTTGACCCACTGAGATAGCTAAATCAACCATCTACTTCACATCCTGGGATGGGTGTGATTGCTTCACATCGCCCTTGTAATAATTACTGTCATCCATATCTGGATACATTGGATGCGGAGGCATCAACATTCCTTGGCGAAGTGGAGCCAATAAATCTTCCTTTTCAAAGATTAACTTCTCACGTGATTCATCAGCTAACTCATACTCATTCGTCATTGTCAGCGCACGTGTAGGACAAGCTTCAATACATAGTCCGCAGAAAACACAGCGCAGATAGTTAATTTGATAAACCTTGCCATAGCGCTCACCTGGAGACATTTGATTCTCTGGCGTGTTATTTTCACCTTCAACATAAATCGCATCTGCTGGGCATGCCCAAGCACAGAGTTCGCAGCCAATGCATTTCTCTAAACCATCTGGGTGGCGGTTAAGTTGGTGACGACCATGGAATCGCTCTGCAGTTGGTGCTTTTACTTCTGGGTATTCAACTGTGAGAGTCTTTTTAAATATCTTTGAAAATGGAATCCAGAAACCTTTCAGGTGTCCAAGTAGTCCAACTGATTCGCCAGTTTCCATCTGCGTATAGGCGATATCGTTAACAGAAATCTCACTCTTCTTTAGCGGTTCGAGTTGCTCAGACATGATCGCCTCCCTTGCTACCTTGTGACACATTGATGTTTGAAACATTCATTGGAACAGTTGGAACTGCAAATGAAGGCTCACTGGTTTCAACTTCAATTGAGGCCAGCTTTTTCTTCTTTGCATTATCAAAACCAATATTTGCTGCCATCACAAGAAGGACAACAAAACTTGCAAAACCAACCACAACAATGCGTGGTGCTCCTTCTAGTGAAAGTGTGCGAAGTGTGGCAACAACCAAGATCCAAAGAATTGAGACTGGAATCAAAATCTTCCAACCAAATTGCATGAATTGGTCATAGCGAAGACGTGGCAATGTGCCGCGCAGCCAAACGAATACGAAGAAGAAAACAAGCACCTTTGAGAAGAACCAGATGCCGGTAAACCATCCACCCAACCATGATTCAGTAAAGCCAAGGCCTGGAGGTGCGTGATAGCCACCAAGGAAGAGAGTTGTAGCAAGGGCTGACACTGCAATGATATTTACATACTCAGCCAAGAAGAAGAGCGCGAACTTGAGTGATGAATACTCAGTGTGGAAACCACCAACAAGTTCACCTTCGGCCTCAGCTAAATCGAAAGGTGCGCGGTTAGTTTCTCCCACCATGGAGATTGCATAGATTGCAAAAGATGGGAACAAAACAACGCCATACCACCACGTTGATTGCGCGGCCACGATGTCAGAAGTTGACATTGAACCTGCATAAATAAAGACAGCAACTAATGAAAGTCCCATAGCAACTTCATATGAAATAACTTGAGCGCTTGAGCGCAATCCACCGAGAAGTGGATAGGTAGATCCGGAAGCCCAACCAGCCAAAACAATTCCATACACACCTACTGATGCGATTGCTAACACATACAAAACACCGACTGGAAGATCAGTTAACTGCATCGCAGTGGTCTTGCCAAAGAGTGAAACTTCGCCAGTAATTGGAATAACAGCAAATGACATAAAGCATGTTGTTGCGCTAATGATTGGTGCCAGAACAAAAACAACTTTGTCTGCAGCTGCCGGAATCAAATCCTCTTTGAGCGCTAACTTCACACCATCAGCTAAAGCTTGAATCAAACCAAATGGACCAACACGGTTAGGTCCTGGACGCTCCTGCATGCGACCAACGAGGCGGCGCTCTCCCCACACGGACATAAGTGTTAGAACAACACAGAAAATAAAGACTAAGAGTGCCTTAATGAGAATGGTTGTCCCTGAATCTGCGGCAATGAGCTCTGCTGTTGTCATGCTTTCACCACACTCACTACTGCGCCATGTGCAACGCCTAGATTTACAAGTAATTGAGATCCTCGTGAATTACGTGGAGCCCAGAGCGCATCGTCATGAATATCTTCAACGAGTGCGTTCAAAGTTACTGAGCCTAATGAAGTTGAGATTTTTAGCTTGTCTCCATCGACCACACCAAGTGCACTAGCGCGCTTAGGTGAAATAACTGCAACCGTTGCACGGGCAGTTCCTGCAAGATTTTCTTCACCTTGCTGCAAAGTTCCAAGATCTAGCAAACGACGCCATGATGTGAGAATGAATTGATCTCCACTCACCGATGGCTGCGCAGATGCTGAAACCTTGCTCATTGTGACACGAGCACCATCCCACTTACCAAGGGAGGCAATCTCTTTAATTGCTGACGTAACAGTTGCAAGGTTTACAGTTAATCCCATTTCTTCGGCAATCATAGAAAGAATACGAAGGTCACTGCGGTTGAGTGAATCTTGAACTGCTGTATCAAATGCGCGCGGGCGGCCTTCCCAGTTTAAAAATGATCCGCTCTTTTCAGTTATTGCAGCAACAGGCAGTACAACATCTGCACGTTGTGTGACTGCGCTGCTAGCAATTTCTAGAGAAACAACAAAAGCCTTATCAAGTGCTGCAAGTGCGCCTTGGCTGTTATCACCATCGAGTGGATCAACACCACCAACAAGTAATGCTCCGATTTCTCCAGCATTAACTGCTGCATAAATCTCTTGCGCACTCTTTCCTTCTGCACTTGGCAATGAGTCAACTCCCCACACCGCTGCAATATCTACTCGCGCTGATGCATCTGTTACTGGGCGACCACCAGGTAATAAGTTGCCGATAGCACCAGCTTCAAGAGCACCGCGCTCTCCGGCACGACGTGGAATCCATGCAATCTTTGCCTTCGTTGAATCAGCAAGAGCTGCAACTGCGCTTAATACTCCAGCGCTTTCAGCAGCTCGCTCCCCCACCAAAATCACTGACTTTGCGGTGAGTGATTGTGAAGCAATAGCACTGGCTTCTGCCCCTGGTGCAACCTTTACGAACTCACCCTTAAGTTTTTCAACTCCAATTGAAAGTTTTGTTGCAATTGCTGTGACCTTCAGTGCGCGCTTTCGTACCTGCTTATTAATGCGCAAGAAAACAATGGGAGATTCTTCTTCTGGCTCAAAGCCAACAAGTAGAACGTAATCTGCGCGGTCAATATCCAAATAGGTTGTAGTAGAACCAACTACGCGTGCGGCAAGAAATTCACGCTCCTCATTTGATGAAAGACGTGAGCGGAAATCGATATCGTTTGTGCCAAGTGCAATACGTGCAAACTTGCTATAGCCATATGCATCTTCATAGGTTGCACGGCCACCAACTAGAACTGCAGCCTTTACAGCTTTCAATCCCTTGGCAGCTGCAGCAAGCGCCTCCGGCCAAGAAGCAGCGACTAATTCTCCCGCGCTATTTTTTACTAACGGTGTTGTGAGGCGATCAACGGAAGTGACATATTTAAATGCCCAACGTCCCTTATCGCAGTTCCACTCTTCATTAACAGTTGCGTCATCACCAGCAAGGCGACGCAAAGTCTTTCCACGGCGAACATCGGTGCGCATATCGCAACCAGATGCGCAGTGCTCACATGCAGATGGTGTTGACACTAAATCAAAGGGACGTGCACGGAATCGATATGCGGCACCAGTGAGTGCTCCTACTGGACAGATCTGAACTGTGTTGCCTGAGAAATAAGATTCAAAAGGTTTGTTTTCATAGATACCTACTTGTTGCAGAGCTCCGCGCTCATTCAAAGTAATGAACGGGTCAGAGGCAATCTGCTCAGAGAAACGAGTACAGCGAGCACAGAGAACGCAGCGTTCGCGATCAAGTAAGACTTGAGAAGAGATATTGATTGGCTTTTGGAATGTGCGCTTCACGCCTTCGAAACGTGTTTCGCCCTGGCCATTGCTCATTGCTTGGTTTTGCAATGGGCACTCGCCACCCTTGTCACACACTGGGCAATCAAGTGGGTGATTAATAAGCAATAGCTCCATCACACCGCGCTGTGCTTTTTCAGCCACAGGTGAAGTCAACTGAGTTTTAACAATCATGCCTGGCTCAACTGGAATGGTGCAAGAAGCTTGTGGCTTTGGAAATGCACGGCCATTAATTTCAATATCAACTAAACATTGGCGACATGCACCAACTGGCTCTAGAAGTGGGTGGTC
>Ga0208966_1000517_pt1 | contig 12241 bp, 10 predicted proteins | sample GreLakmeHU45MSRF_FD_187701 | JGI IMG/M metagenome (GOLD analysis project Ga0208966, IMG submission 187701) | Freshwater lentic microbial communities from great Laurentian Lakes, MI, USA - Great Lakes metaG HU45MSRF (SPAdes) | ecosystem: Environmental > Aquatic > Freshwater > Lake | place: Great...
CAACGGGTGAGCATGTAGCAAATCGAATAATCTTTAAGCAGATGCTGCAATCTAAATCATTGTCTTTTGTGCAGATAGATGCTTCCAGAGTTGCTGGTATTAATGAAAATATTGCCATAATCTTGATGGCAGCAAAATTTGGTATACCTGTCTGCCCGCATGCTGGTGGTGTGGGATTATGCGAAATGGTGCAACATTTAGCGATGTTTGATTATGTTGCAGTATCTGGTGAGCATCCTGATCGGGTAGTTGAGTTTGTTGATCACCTGCATGAGCATTTTGTTGTTCCCACTGATATTAGGCGCGCTCGCTATATGCCACCAAGTAAAGCTGGAGCTGGCGCAGAAATGTTTGCTCAAAGTGTCTCTGATTTCACATTCCCAACTGGAAAACAGTGGCTGAATAATTAATTTGTCCATATAGTGGATTGTTGGTAGAAATCTCATAATTGCCATTTGGCCCTAAAACTTACGCTTAAATTTAGGATTTGTTACCTTAGCGTTACCTTTTTATATTGATTTACCCCCCCCGATAGAGAATGATTTGCTCGAACCGTGTTACCTATAAGTTATAAATTTATAGGGGTTAAACAAATAACCGAAAGGAATATTAATGAAGAAATCATTACTTGCAGCAGTTGCTGCAGTTGCATTGCTTCTTTCTGGATGTTCTAGTTCAGGAGACTCTGCAGGATCAGCCGATGGATTTGGAGCGATTAAAGTTGCTCTTGTTCCAGGTGGTGCTCACCCTTACTTCCAACCATGGAAAGATGGCGGAGCAGCAGCTGTAGCTGAGTTCGGTGTTGGCGGAACAGAATTTAATGAGACTGGTGAATGGGATCAAACCAAGCACAATGCAGCAATCGATGCTATGGCAGCTCAAGGCTATAACGCATTTGGTGTATTTGGTGTTTCACCAACAGATATCAACACAACATTTGCTGGTCTAAAGGCAAAGGGTTTCGCAGTTGGTTCCCTTGCTTCATGCCCAGGTGGATATGACATTGTTAAAGAGCCACAGAAAAACTCAGCAGATTTCTGCTTGAGTACTGATACTGGCAAAGCTGCATACCTAGCTGCAACAGCAGTTATTAAAGAGATGGGTGGCAAGGGAAATCTTGTTCACTTAACTGGTAACGCAGTAGATGCAAACACAATCCGTCGTATGGATGGCGTAAAGCAAGCTATCGCTGAGACTGGCGGAAAAGTTAAGCTTCTAACAACTATCACTGATATTGACTCAGATCTACAGTCAGCAACAAAGGCTGTAACTGATCTATTAGCAGCAAAGGGCAAGCAGATTAACGGAATCGTTACAACTGCTTACAACCCAGCTGTTGCTGCAACTGATGGTGTTTCATCAACCAAGCTTCCAATTAAGGTTATTGCAATTGATGATGACCAGAAGATCTTGGATGCAATCAAGTCTGGCGTAATTTCCGGAACTGTTGTACAGAATCCATGGGGCCAAGGTTATGTTGGTTCATGGGTACTTTCAGCACTTGGTAGCAAGAAGTGCACCATGAATACACCTGGTCTATATGTAGACTCCGGTTCATTCTTGGTAACTAAGGACAACGTTGATACTTACAACGACACACGTCAAGCTACTTCAAAGGAAATCCTTGCGGCTTTCCAGAACGAGTACATGACCTGTAAGTAAAAAGTAAGTTAGAGACGGGCGATTGGGATTATCCTGATCGCCCGTACTCATATTATTTGGTAGCAGCTTTTAGGTAGGAAGGATTTTCAATTGAGCATAATAACTAATGCCGAAACCTTTCTTATTGATATTCCGGTGGAGACGGTACGAACAGACTCCGTACAAGCATTTTTAAAGCAAGAGACTATTTTTGTGCGTATTACAACTGCAGATGGCAATACTGGTGTTGGCTATAGCTACACAATTGGGACTGGTGGAACTGCAATACTTGCAATGCTTAGAGATTATTTGATTCCAAAACTTAAAGGTATGGATAGCGCGCGAGTTGAAAAAGTTTGGAGTGAAATTTACTATTCAACCAGGGCAACTGAAACTGGCGCTATTACCTCATTAGCAGTTGCAGCAATTGATACTGCAATTTGGGATTTAAAGTGCAAGCGAGAGAATCAAAGTTTGGCAGTTGCTGCCGGAGGATTTCGTGATCGTGTGCCACTTTATGACACAGAGGGTGGTTGGCTTCATCTGTCAACGGAGGAGTTAGTGGCAGGTGCGGTCGCTTCAAAGAAAAAAGGTTGGCCAGGTGTAAAGCTTAAAGTTGGAAAGCCAAAGATGCATGAAGATGTTGAAAGATTAATGGCGGTAAGGCAAACTGTTGGAAAAGATATGCACATTATGGTTGATGCCAATACATCCTTTACTTTGGCAGAGGCGGTAAAACGTGCAAAGGCATTTGAGCCAATTGATCTATTTTGGTTAGAGGAGCCACTACCAGCAGATGATGTAATTGGTCATGCCAGCCTAGCCAGATCAACAAGTATTCCAATTGCAGTCGGTGAAACTATTTACTCAGCAATGCAATTTCAGCAGTATATGCATCAAAATGCGGTAGGAATTGTGCAAGTTGATGTCGCACGGGTTGGTGGCGTAACCCCATGGCTTAAGGTTGCTCACATGGCGGAGAGTTTTAACCTGAAGGTTTGCCCTCACTTTCTTATGGAGATTCATGTCAGCTTAGCTGCTGCAATTCCAAATGGTTTATATGTTGAACATATTCCGCAGTTACGCGGTGTAACTAAGAGTGAAATTAAAATTGAAAATGGAATGGCCTTAGCTCCAACAAAATCTGGGCTTGGAATTGATTGGGATTTTGATGCAATTGATAAGTTGCGGGTGAAAATTTGAAATTTAAAAAGATATTTAATGACCAAAGAGTTGTTTTAACCCTACTAACCATCGCGCTATTTATCTTTTTTGGCCTACGTAACTCCGCATTTTTTAATGTTGACTTTGTTATCTACCCACTTTTGCGTGATGGTGCCACACTTACAGTAATTGGCTTAGCCCAACTATGTGTTTTATCTATTGGTCATTTAAATCTTGCAGTTGGCAGAATGGCTGCAGTATCTGCCTTAGTTGCTGGTGCTTCATACCAATACTGGGGCTTAACCTTGGTGCAGGGAGCAATTTTAGGTGTCTTAGCAGGTGCATTACTAGGTGCAATAACTGGTTGGATAATTGTTAAGTCACAGGTAAATGCTTTTATTGTTACCTTAGCTATGGATTTCGCACTCCTTGGTTTAGTTACCTTTATTTATGTAACATTTACCGGTGCAACTGCAGCATTTACTACCAAACCAGCGGGTATGGATTACTGGCGTAGCAAATCTTTAGCTGATTTTTGTTTAGGACCAATTTGTGGGCCAAAAGCACTACCAATGATGTTAGTTCCAGCAATTTTTTGCTTAATCTTGGTTTCATTTATGTTTTCAAAGACTCGTCTAGGCCGTGAGTTGTTATCTACCGGTTCAAATCTAAGGGCTGCAAAATTATCTGGAATTCCAGTTGAAAATAGAGTTATGACAGCACATATTTTCTCTGGCACATTAGCTGGCATCGGTGGCTTAATGCTTGCTTATACAAACGGCTCATTTACCGCAGCTATTGGTAGTCAGGTTATGTTGCCTTCATTCCTAGGACCGGTATTAGGTGGCACATTACTGGCAGGTGGGGCGGTAGCAGTGCTCGGTACATTTATCGGCACAATGATGACGTTGGTAATTCGCCAAGGATTATCTGTTCAAGGTATTGGGCTTGAGACATTAAATATTGCACTTGGCTTAGTCTTACTATTAGCACTTTCTGTTGGACAAATTCAAAAAATGTTTACCTCAATTAAATTGCGAGGAAAAAAGTGAAGCTACCTATATTTTTTAAGAATCGAATGACTGAATTTTCACTCTCAGTTATATTTGTAATTGGCTTTTTAGCCCTAGTCCTTACATCAAATGGCGTCTTCTTATCTAGAGCATCACTACAGGGCTTCTTAACATATTTGGCGGTACCAATTGCTATCGGATTAGCTCAGATGGTAGTGCTATGTATTGGTCAAATGAATTTAGCTGTTGGCACAATGGGTGGGGTTAGTTGCGCAATTATGGCGGTATTGATGGCCGATCATAATTTACCAATCTGGCTTGCGATCTTTATTGGATTATTCTCGGCAACTGCGATGGGTGCTATAAATGGTGCGCTAGTAGTGCTAACCCAACTCAATGGCTTTATTATCACATTAGGCACATATACAATTTTGCTCGGTTTTCAATATCGACTAGTTAAGACCTTTACTATTGATAAGTACCCATCCTCACTTCCTGAGTTTGGAAAGCGAAACATCCTAGGTTTTCCATACATATTAGTAGTTGCAATTATTACGGCAATTTTGCTATCACTATTTTTTAGTAGAACAATCATTGGTCGGAGAGTTTTAGCCACTGGCGGCAATCCATTGGCAGCCCGCTTATCTGGAGTTTCAAATAATCGATCTATCTTTATTGCTCACACACTTTCTGGACTATTAATTGGTGTGGCATCTGTTATTACTATTGCATCTTTACCTGGTATTAATAGATCAATTGGTGGTGACTGGCTACTTGCCAGCTTTGCTGCTCCAATTATCGGTGGAGTTTTAATGTCAGGTGGGACGATTGCAATCTATGGAACAGTAATTGCAGCAGGTGTTGTGCGCTTGGTTGATATTGCCAGAGCTCAGTACTCATTAGACCCAAGTATTGTCTCCCTAAGTGTTGGAGTAGTTACGCTTTCAACTGTAGCCCTTAGTGAATGGCGCAGACGCAGAACTGAACGTCAAAATGAGGGAATGAAGGAATTAATATGAGTAACCAACTTTTAATTAGCAAAGTATCAAAAGCCTTTCCGGGCGTGCAGGCACTTAATGAGGTTAATTTAAATTTAACTAGTGGCACAGTACACGCACTGCTTGGCGAAAATGGTGCTGGTAAATCAACATTGATTAAGATTATTACCGGAGTATATTTAGCAGATTCTGGCTCGCTTAAGGTTGAAGGTATAGAAAAAAGCTTTCATAATCCAATTGAGTCAACCCATTCTGGTATTGCAGTGGTTCACCAGGAGCGAAATTTAATTCCCGAGTTTTCAGTTGAAGAAAATATTACCTTGCATAATCCACCACTTAAATTGGGAATAATTGATCGTAAAGAGCGGACTCGGCTAGCAAAGCAAGCACTTGAGACTCTTGGTTTTGAGATTGATCTAACTGAGCGGGTTAAAAATTTATCAGTTGCACAGATGCAGCTAGTTGAAATTGCCAAGGCATTGGTGACTAATGCAAAAATTATTTTACTAGATGAACCAACCGCCTCAATTACTGGCAGTGAAACAAGCAAACTATTTGATGTAATCAAAAGACTTAAGAGTCAAGGTAATGCGATTTTATTTGTTAGCCATAAGCTTGAAGAGGTATATGAAATTTGTGACACGGTAACAGTTCTTAGAGATGGTGTTAGTGTCCTTGAATCAATGCCACTTGCTGATTACAAGCAGGGTGAGATTGTGGACTTAATGGTTGGCCGCCATCTTGCTGAGCGTAAGGCAGAAACTCGAAGAGTAGATCGCAATGCCACACCAGTAATTGAGTTAAAAAATCTTCAAACCTCCCTTGGTCATCGCAATATTTCACTCTCACTTTATCCAGGTGAGGTATTAGGTATGTATGGCTTAGTTGGAGCAGGACGCAGTGAGCTAGCCCGAAGTATTCTTGGCTTGCACGCAATAACTGGTGGAGAGATTTTAGTAAATGGCAGTGTGGTTAAAATTAGGAACTTTACTGAGGCACTTCATAAGTACCGAATTGGATATGTAACTGAGAATCGCAAAGAAGAGGGTTTGTTCCTTGATTTTCCAGTGCGCAAGAATATTTCAGTAACAATTCTGGCAAAGATATTACAAAGACTTAGCGTAATTAATCCAAAAAAAGAAGATGATATTGCTACTAAGTATGTGGATCGCCTTGGCATTAAGGTAGTTGATAATAATCAACTTGCATTGACTTTATCTGGCGGAAATCAACAGAAGGTAAGTGTCTCTAAATGGCTGGCTGCTGAAACTAAGATTTTAATAATTGATGAGCCAACAGTGGGAGTTGATGTTAGAACTAAAGCATCATTTCATGAACTTATAACCGAACTTGCCAATGAGGGCTTATCCATCATATTAATCTCTAGTGATCTAGCCGAGATGGTTGCAGTAGCAGATCGAATCCTTGTAATGCGTCGATATGAGTTTGTTGGTGATCTTGATAATAGTAAGGATTATCAGAGTATGTCTAGATCAATTATGAATAGTATCCAAGCAAGTTAATAACAAATGATTAAATCAAAACGTCAATTTCCTGATATACCCCACTTCATATCATTAATTGATTGGAAGCTGCCAACAATATTTCGTAATCGAGCTAAGGTTGCAAAGGCATTAACTATTGAAGATTTAGCAGCTATTGCAAAAAAGAAGGTTCCTAAGGTTGTTTATGATTATGTTGAAGGCTCCGCACTTGATGAGGTCAGTTATCAAAGGTCCAAAGATGTATTTAGTCGCGCAGAGTTCACCGCCCACACTCTTAGGGATGTTTCTAAAATAGATCCATCAACAATAATCTATGGAAAAAAAGTTGATCTGCCCATATTATTTTCACCTACCGGCTATACCCGCTTTATGCACCATGTTGGTGAGCCAGCGGTAGCTGCTGTTGCTGAGAATAATAATTTAATCTACTCACTCTCAACTATGGGAACCACCTCACCTAGTGAGTTAGCACAGGCGGTACCGGGAGCCCGGCGCTGGTTTCAACTATATGTTATGCAAAATCGCGAGGATAGTTTATCTGTAATTAAGCAGGCAAAAGAAAATGGTTTTGAAGCGCTAATTTTAACAGTTGATACACCTGTAAGTGGCATAAGAGTTCGTGATATTAAAAATGGCTTGACTATTCCACCTAGAATCAGATTAAGCACAGTTTTAGCAATTGCTCGAAAACCAATCTGGTGGTTAAATCTTTTTACTACTAAAAAACTAGAGTTTGCTGCATTTCGCGGCTGGAGTAAGTCATTAGTTGAACTTGCAGCTGTGATATTTGATCCAGCAACCTCATTTGATGATGTTACTTGGTTGCAATCAGTCTGGAACGGTCCAATAATTGTTAAGGGAATCCAAAATGTTGATGATGCTAAGAAACTTGCTCAGATGGGAGTTAGCGGAATAATTCTTTCAAATCATGGTGGTCGGCAGTTAGATCGAGGCCCAGTACCACTTGAGATATTGCCCGATGTGGTTGCAGCAGTTGGCGATAAGGTTGATGTTTATATTGATGGCGGAATTATGTCTGGCCAAGATGCATATGCAGCTATTGCTCTTGGTGCTAAAGCAGTATTTATTGGTCGCGCTTATCTCTATGGAATTATGGCAGGTGGGCAGAGGGGTGTTGAAAAAGTTATTGAAATAATGAAACGTGATTTCATTAACACGATGGCGCTGACTGGTTCAAGAAATATATCTGAGATTCAAGAGGCTGGCGCAAAAATTCGTAGTAATTAGTTATAAATAAAAGCTATTAAAGCTTTAAGTTTAAAATTTCATCTGCGCCAATTCCGCAACAACCACCAATAATTTGTGCACCAGCTGATATCCAACTCTTAATTAACAACTCATCAAAGCCAGCCTCTGAGCTACCCTCCCACTCTTTTGTCTTTGCATTCCAACTCCGGCCTGAGTTTGGATAGACCACAAATGGCTTAACACCTTCAGCAGATAGCAATAAATCAGTAATTAGTTCAGGGGCGGTGCAGTTAATACCAACCGCCATTGCATCTTTTGCAAGGGATACTGCCTCTGTAAAACTTTGACCAGCATTTGTCTGATTACCAGCTTTGCAAGAGTAGGAAACCCAGTAAGGAATTGGGCAATCACTAAGTAACTCTAATAAGAGCTCAACCTCAAAGGTATCTGGCATAGTCTCTAGTGCTAGTAGGTCAGGTGAGGTTGAAATTAATACTTCAAGACGTCTGGCGTGAAAATCTTTTAATGCAGATTTTGTAACACCGTAATTACCTTTGTATTCAGAGCCATCTGCTAAGGCTGCGCCATATGGACCAATAGAGGATGCAACCTTCACACTCTTACCAGATTTTAATACTGCATCCTTTGCTAATTGAGTAGAGCCTCTAAGTGCTTGATCAGTTTTACTCTCACTCCAACCTCGCTTACTGCAACCTAAATAGGAGATCTGATAGGAGGAGGTAATAATTATATCTGCGCCAGCATTAATAAAATCTAGATGCGCTTTTGTAATTTCACTAGGGTTTACAAGTATTAACTCCCCAGTCCATAAGGAGGTTGTTAACTTGTTCCCATTATTTTCAAGAGCAGTTGACAGGCCGCCATCTAATTTTGTAATCAATTATTAATCTATCTTAATTAAACATTAGATAAATCAGATTTAGCAACAACCCGCAGTGCCTGGGCAGCAATTGTTAATGCTGGATTTACCGCTCCGGAGGAGGGAAAAAAGCTACTGTCAATTAAATAAAGATTATCTACATCATAAGTTTTGCAGTACTGATCAACAACAGATTTCTTTGGATCACTACCAGCCACAGCTGTGCCGCACTGATGTGCATTCATTGAGATATCAAAAGGCTGTTTGAAGATCGCTTGATACCCAGATTTTCGCAAAACTTTTAATGTTCTTTTCATAAGCTTCTTGTGAGTACTCATACCAACTGGCTTACGTACTAGATGAATACGATTGCGATCATCAATTATTACTCGATTATCCCTGCTTGCAAGATCCTCAGTCATAACTAGAAATTCCACGCTTCGATCTGCGATGTAATTTAGAATTGCTAATGGAACCTTTGTGGCGTAGCTCTTCATCATTATGCCTTGGACCTTACCTATTAGTTGCACAATTCCAAGTGGATAACCCTTTCCACCATCAAAGTACCAATCTGCAAATGAGAGTGTTTTTTGAAAAATAACATCATTCTTACGCTTGTAATCAAAGGCGGCAATATGAGTATTAATATGCATCATAAAATTACGTCCTACTAAATCTGAGGAGTTAGCTACACCATTTGGCGCCTTAGCCGACTTAGATCTAAGTAGTAGCGCTGCAGTTAATACCGCACCACATGAGAGTACAAATTTCTTTCCTCGAACCTTGTACTCACCAGATGAACCCTTAACTACTAAGTATTCAACAGATCTACCATCATCTGTTAATTCAATTCGAATAACCTCAGCTAAGGTCTGTAGTTTAACCTTTCCAGTTAGCAAAGCCGGATTTATTGCATTTATCTCAGCATCACTTTTGGCACCTACTCGGCAAACAAAGCCATCACATGTCTTACATCTAATACATTTACCATCATCACCAAAATCAATACCCATTGAGTTTGAGTGTGGTGTTACTCCAGATTTTCTAAGTCGATCTGCTAGCGCAGCTATATATGGTTCATGGGGCAGTGCTGGATAAGGAAAAGGTTCACTTCGGCCAGGTTCAGTTGGATCCTCACCAGAGTTGCTATGTACCTTATACATTTTTTCAGCTTCAACATAAAAAGGTTCAATATCCCAATATGTAAATGGCCAAGCAGAGGACACTCCCTCTAAATGTTTTAGCTCTTCAAAATCTTTCTCCCGCATTCGAGGTAGGGCTGCTCCATATAGTTTGGTATTTCCGCCAACATAAAAATGCACACCTGGGGCAAAATCCTTACCCCTGCCATCTACCCAAACCTCTTTTGATTTATAACGTTTATCAACAAATATCTCTTTAGGGCCCCAATTTTCCTTTTCATTTGGCAGTCGATCACCTCGTTCTAAAACTAAAACGCTAACCCCTTTTTTAGCAAGTGCGTAAGCGGTAGTGCCACCACCCATACCAGAGCCAACTATTACTACATCAGCATATAGATCTGGGCTACTCATCCATTAACTCCTTAGTAATACTGATGCAATCTAAGCAGAAATAAAGTCAGTTGCCAATCTCTTTCTAATCCCAGTTAACTACTTCCATTACTTCCTTATTTTGCCTATGATTGCTAAATGAATTTTTTAAGTAAAATAACCGGCAGTTTTTCAACTCCATCAGCAGGCAATCCAACTGTTGCTATGGTTGAGGCAGCATATAAACATCATGGACTTGATTTTAGATATCTAAATTGTGAAGTACTACCTAAGGATTTAGCGGCTGCAGTTATGGGTGCTAGGGCAATGAATTGGGTTGGTTTTAATTGTTCACTGCCACATAAGGTAGAGGTAATACAGTATTTAGATGGTCTTGGTGAATCTGCTGCATTAATGGGCGCAGTCAATTGTGTAGTTCTGCGAGATGGTAAATATATTGGTGAGAACACCGATGGCAAGGGTTTTTTGCAATCTCTTAAAGCTGTAGTTTCTCCTAGCGGTAAAAATGTTGCACTACTTGGAGCAGGGGGAGCTGCTAGGGCAATTGCAGTAGAGCTAGCACTTGAGAATGTTAGTAGAATTACAATTGTAAATCGTGATCAAAAGCGTGGTGAGAGTTTGGTTGATTTGCTAAATAGTAAAACTAAATCCAAGGCTGAATTTAAGCTTTGGGATAGCAAGTATGAAGTGCCTAGTGATATAGATATTTTAGTAAATGCCACCTCAATAGGAATGGCTCCTGATATTGATGCTCGAATTAATGTAGATATCAATTCAATCAGGGCAGAGGTAGTAGTAGCAGATGTAATAGTTAATCCACCTATGACAAACTTATTAAAAGATGCTCAATCTAAAGGTTGTAAAATTGTAGATGGATTAGGAATGGTGATAAATCAGGCGGTACTAGGGATTAAGTACTGGACTGGGGAAGTTGTTGATCCGGTAGTAATGCGAAAGAGACTCTTAGAGGTTCTTTAGCGAATTGGTCCTAAAGTTTGATCTTTTTCTTCCAAAGTTAATGCACCAGTCATAACCGCTACAACCTCATTCATAGTGTGGCTCTTAGGAGTTACTACAGCAATTCGCTTACCAAGGCGTTGAATGTGAATGCGATCTGCAACCTCAAAAACCTGCGGCATATTGTGGCTAATTAAAATAACAGCTAAGCCTCTCTCTCGCAGACTTTGAATTAACTTAAGTACCTGCCCAGACTCACGAACACCAAGTGCGGCAGTTGGCTCATCCATAATAATCACTTTCTGCCCAAATGCAGCAGCTCTTGCAACTGAAACCGCTTGGCGTTGACCACCAGATAAAGTTTCAACTGCTTGGCTCATATTTTGGATAGTTCCAATGCCTAATGAGGTTATATGCTCCTTAGCACTTTTTTTCATACCAGAGTTATCTAGCATTCTAAAAATACTTCCGAGTGGACCCTTCTTACGAATCTCACGACCAAGATATAGATTGGCAGCAATATCTAAGGCCGGAGAGACCGCCAAAGTTTGATAGACAGTTTCAATACCTGCATCACGACTATCTTTCTGGCGACGGAAGGTAATTGGCTTGCCATCTAACTCCATAACTCCACCATCTGGAGTCTCAGCTCCTGATAAACATTTAATCATCGTAGATTTACCAGCACCGTTATCACCAACAACTGCAAGTATCTCTCCTGGGAAAAGTTGTAAATCTGCGCCATCAATGGCAACAACACGTCCGTAGGTCTTTACTAAATTTTTAGCCTCTAGTACTGGCGCAACTGAGTTACTCATACTCCCGCCTTCCTAATCCACTGATCAATTGAGACTGCGGCAATAATTAAAACTCCCACTGCGAAGGTTTGGTAGTAAAGATCCACACCAGCCAGCGTAAGACCATTACGGAATACACCTACGATAACCGCTCCGATTAGTGAACCAAAGATCGCACCGCGCCCGCCAAAGAGGCTCGTGCCACCAATTACCACAGCGGTAATTGAGTCAAGATTTAAATTACTACCTGAGTTAGGGCTAGCAGCAGCTACTCGTCCGATGATTACCCAAGAGGTTACGGCAAAGATAAAACCTGCAGTCACATAAACGCTCATTAGTACTCGCTTTACCTGAATACCAGCTAATCGAGCTGCCTCAATATCATCACCAACAGCATAGACATGTCGTCCCCAGCCGGTGTAGCGAAGTGAGAAGGCTAAAATTAAATACATAACTATTACTAGGAGCACGCCGTAGGTAATCTTAAATTCACCCAGTGGGATTGGATTACCTAGATATAGAAAAAACGGCTCTAATTCTTTATC
>Ga0208966_1000520_pt1 | contig 12196 bp, 12 predicted proteins | sample GreLakmeHU45MSRF_FD_187701 | JGI IMG/M metagenome (GOLD analysis project Ga0208966, IMG submission 187701) | Freshwater lentic microbial communities from great Laurentian Lakes, MI, USA - Great Lakes metaG HU45MSRF (SPAdes) | ecosystem: Environmental > Aquatic > Freshwater > Lake | place: Great...
GTATAATACTTATTACAATATCTCCATTGTAGTAAATCTAACCACGACAGGTTTAAGGTTGCCACTTATTTTAGAAGTGCTTAAAGAGTTTAACGAGTTTATTTTAGTGGATAATATCACTGTCAGCTCCGAAAACGAAAAAGATAAGGATATATGTAATGACTTATTCCATAAAAAATATTACGAAGACAGTGATGTATTAAGTAAAAAAATAAAATCCTTTGTGGAACTGTATGGATACAATGAATCTAAGAAAAAGAAATCAGATGCCAAAGAGAGTCACCTAAACGAGAAAGAAACCATTTTAAATATTCTTAAAACCGATTTTATTATTAACGACGATCCAGCGTGTCGCATGAGAGCTGGCGAATTATACGATATAATGACAAAATATTTATTACCCGATGTAATAGATGGCCCCATTTATCGTCGTCGTCTTCAAGGATATTTTATGGAAGCGGGTTTAGTGAAAAAACGTATGTCGGATGGCATGTATTATTATGGAATTAAACACAATACAAATATTACGTCTAAAGAATATAAAAAAGATAAGATACTAGGATATGATTTGGTTGAGCTTACGAAGCAATATCAACAGGAGGCAGCAATATATCCTTAAATTTTTGTAGTTTTTTAAAGCATTTTGTAATGGTCACTTCACTCACGTCGCATGTTTCAGATATATATTTTTTATTAATGTCAATTTCTTTGTAATAGGCATAGAAGTAGATCGCACTGGCAGCTACACTGGTTGGGGCGTTCTCAGATACAATCTCCAAATCTTCTATCTTACTGGTAAGCGCCTTGCAGAAATTAATATCCACCCAATTCATATTTAGGTTGGAACCAAACCGCGAGATAAAGTCGTCTGCATTAGAAGATTCCACATTTATTTTTAGCAGCTCTTGAAAACGTGCATTACCTTTCGTGAGCACATTCTGATCCATTTTAAACATTTTAGCAATTTCTTTGGTAGAGCGCGGAATTTTATTAATCAAACAGGCATAGTATAGACAGGAAGCAATAAGCCCCTCTTTATTCTCACCCCTGGAAATTTTCATGGTGCTGGCTTTTTTAAACAACACCTTTGCGTCGTCAATAATTTTTACTGGAATGCCATTGGATGAACCCGTTGTATTAATTTGTTCAAAGATTTGATACAAGGTGCGCTCCCAATGGGGCATAGAATTCCAGATAAGGTAACGGCGAATGCGACTAATATCGCGATTATCCTTGCTATATTTATAATACCCAATCATTGAGCCCATGGAGGATTTAGGGAGAAGATTATTTGTCGGCATACCGCAGCGCGCTGGGTCATCTCCGCGATTATCTTCCGCCCCATAGAAACGCCATTCTGCTCCATCGTCAATCACCCGGGATTGAATGACATTGCATTGGGTGCAGATATATTGACCATCTATACTGACCACTTCGGTGCTATTACAGTGTTCGCAATTGGCCTGGTCATGGACTGTATCCACGAAAGACTTAGGCTTCTCATTCTCAGGCTTTAATTCCTGAAGCAGATTCCAGCAAAAGTCTTCAGAATCGTCATCCATTCTCCATACGTTTTATTTAAAGAGCAGAGCAATCTTTAAGTAGATGAAAACTACTTAAAAAGAAAATTCATTTTTTAGAACCCTCCGTGCCCCATCCTTTCAAGTGACAATGACAAATTATATGTTCTTTTAGTTTAGTAGTATGGATAACAAAAATAAACCACCATCCCGAGCACGTAGCTCCTCAAGCGCCGCCCGCCCTCCCACTGCACCTGCACCTGCGCACACGCCTTTAGGCAGGCCTTCGGCTGCTCAAGAAGTGTTTGACAATCGTGACTTAGTTAATAAGATATTACAGCGAACCACACTATCCAGCCTTAAAAACCTCGCAGTTGCATCAACGTTTAAGAATCAGTTAGGAAAAGTAAAGCTGTCAAAACCAATAGAGGATTTGATTGCTATGTATAACATTAAAGTAACTGCTGGTGCTAAACCAGCCACTTTTAAAATTACATTTAATTGCCCAATTACTAGGTATAATGCACAACAACTTCAAGGTGAAGTAACTATATCAACCAATGGAAGATGTCGTTTGGAAATTAACTTTATTCCGCTAGACGTAGAAGGCGTTTTATACACGTTTAAATTTATGTGCGTTTTGTTAGATAAAGGAGATTACGGAACCCCTTTTATAGCTGTGAATATAAAGCCAGATATTACGAAGTTACCAAAGAAATTACTTTCTCTCAACTTCTATAAACAATTATCCAAAATCCTATTTATCGCAGTTAGGAGTAATCGCCCACTTTGGGGTTGCAGCACAAGAACCTTTGATAAACAAAAAACAATGGGGGTAATGTATAATTTTACGTATGAGAAGGATGTTCAACTATCTAATACATATCCGAATGAGATAGAGTTAAAGAAAAAGTTGGTTTGGACAAACACGACTGTCCATAGTTCCTACACTGAATTTGAGTTTACAATGTTTGCAGATGGTGAAAAAATAAGGGGTGAATCAAGATACACACCGACCTCTAGAAGGTCAAATAGCCCTTCATCAATGCATATCCTTATAATCATTGAAAAAAGTAAAATAAATAAAATACTAGGAATTTTGAAAGAAATAAACACATTTATGCCAGACATCGTTCAAATGTCGTGGATTGATGCGAATAAATTAACGGATGCTCCAGCCCAAAAAATGGACGATATACGTGCAGCTTACAAAAATGTTCGCGTGAGTATTCATACACCATTCATGTATTCTGAAGAAATAGAAGATGTCTAACGCACCACCCATTCAATCACATATGTCTCTTGAAATGCGTTACACAACTCGCGTGGAATTTCGTTAAAATCCATCAGGCGCTTATTATTTAGATAGATTTCCTTACAATTACGTTTATCCAGATAGGCATTAAATTCCTCATCCGAAAGGGAAGCCAATTTCATCGCCGTCTTTGGACCAATCCCACTATGAATAGATGCAATGTTGTCACTTTTATCCCCCATAATTAGCTTAATCTTGAGATCCTTTACAGGGTCTCCACAGCTACGTTTAGAAAGGTCCATCCCGGCACCATTCATGTTATAAATGCGTGTATTCCCATCCAGCAATTGAAGATAATCATTGTCATTCGTAATAATTACGACATTCGTGGTATCACCCAGCTTTGTTTTTACCAAATAGACGATATCGTCTGCCTCTAGTTTATCATACGCTAATTGATGAAGACCCCATTCAGGCTTTTTCTCTTCAATGTATTCGTAGAACTTTGTAAAGATATGGGGGTTAAAGGACGTGCTCTGCACCCGTAGCCCCTTATAATTATCATGAAATTCGTTTCTCCAAATCTGGCCTCGCATACAGTCGCAACAGAGCACCATATTGTTCAACGATGAATCCCATTGCTTACACATCTTCTTAAAATCCTGAAGCACATGCTTTCTAAAAGCTTCCATAAAAATGGGATCCTCGTGAATCGCCGAATAATCAATATCTTTACGGGTATATTCATACCATTTGAGTGTGCTGAAATAACGATAGAATATGAAATAACTAGTGTCAAGCAAAATAACAGGCTTAGAAGATTGGAGCTGGACGACGGCCGCCATCTTAAGTATAAATATATGTATCCATATCCATAAATAGAATCATTTTTTCTTATACATGTTCGTGACGATGTCTATGATACTACGGATACCATTACCAAGAGGAATACGATTCTTTTTTTCGTGAGAGAGGTCAATATGCAGCCATTTCGCACACTCCGCAGGTAAAAATTCTTTTAAGAAAAGCGCCGCCGTAAATGAATCGTCACAAATGTCCGAATCATTCAGTAAATCGGCCACCGTGCTCTGTAATACTTCACGATATTCTGACCAAGTTGGCATCGGAATCATGCGTTCGCCAATATCATTGGTGCGTTTTTCAAAGAGATGCTTCATACTCTCTGGTTGCGCGAAATAGTAACCATTGTGCCAGCAATTAATGTATTCGGCATGCCCAGTTAAAGTAGCGATATCTATCACAATATCCGGCTTGTAACGGGCCGAATACGCAAACGCATCCGCTAAGACTAACCGCCCTTCTGCATCTGGGTTCGTAATTTCCACCGTTTTGCCCGAAAAGCTGCGTATCACATCACCCGGTTTCACCGCTCCAGACGAGATAACGTTTTCCGCAAATGGAAATACTCCGACCAAATTAACATGTTTTAATGCGGGTAATTCAATCAGGTGCATGAGCGCCATGGCTCCACATACGGCACCAATTTTATCAAATTTCATGTCTTTCATAGAGCGAATTGGTTTGATAGCAAGACCACCACTGTCAAAGGTAATGCCTTTGCCAATAATACATACGGTCGGATTCTTCGGATTTACTTGGCGTTCAACGGTCAGTATGCATGGTTTATTATTGGAACCGGCATTTACCGCCAGAATGAGGCCAAATTTATGCTTTTCCAGATATGTCTTTCCGAGAACCGCCGTCTTTACACCCTGTATCTTTTTAAACATACCTTGCAATCTTTTTGCGATTAGTTCTGGGGTGGCCAAATTCGCAGGAAGCATAGACATCATGCGCGCCGCCTGAACCTTTTCAATCATAGAAATAATGTTCTTTACCGCTGCATTTTCTTTACCATCGTGTGTAATAATTATTTCATTTTTAGCCTTATATATATTGCTCAGTAGCGACCGAATGCACGAAGCCAGTGTAAATTCTAAAACGTCGTTATCTGTATAAAGCAATGAATCGGGTATGTAAATATAAATTTTAAAAATGTTAAATGTTTCCCATAGTAGATCGGCCGCGCCTATTTTGCTAACCATTTTATCCATATCCAAATACATGGATTCTTTACGAATAGAGATATACTCATAATGGTTTATAGGCACCAGTTTGCTCAGTGGCGATACCTTTTCTTGCCCGTTGTAATAAATATCCAGAATGGCTGCATCTTTCGGTATATGTTTTATGTCTAACTTATACTGAATAGACATCTCCTCTTTTGTTCATGAGAAATTATAAAATGTTTATTATTTTTGTAGTATATATAGTGTTTATTATTTTTTGTTGTATAGTTTAAGCGGTAGCTACAAGCTTGGAGGCCTTGTAGGTCTTCCACTCCTCAATAGCCAGCTTCATGTAGTCGGTGGTCTTGAGCTCCTTGTTCTTCTCGCGCATCTCCTTCATCGCCTTTCCGATGAACTCGTTATACTCAGTCTTGGCACGGGGCTTGCGCTCCTTCACCGGCGCCTCATCGGCATCGGGCTTCACCTTGCGAGTGTATTTGCGCTTGGGCTTGACCTCACCCTCGGCCTCATCCACAGCCACCACCTTCTTCGGGCGACCCGCCTTCTTGGGCTCAGCATCCGCCTCGTCACCGCTGACAACCACCTTCTTGGGGCGACCCGCCTTCTTGGGCTCGGGCTTGACCTCAGCCTCGTCACCGCTGACAACCACCTTCTTCGGGCGACCCGCCTTCTTGGGCTTCACCTCCTCCTCGTCACCGCTGACAACCACCTTCTTGGGGCGACCCGCGGCCTTCTTCTTGGGCTCGGGCTTGACCTCCTCAACAACCACCTTGGTCTCGTCCTCGTCGGAGGTTTCCTCCACGGGCGCCAGCGCGGGCTTGACCTCCTCCTCAACCACCTCGGTCTCGGGCTTCCAGCCAAAGGGGTCCTCAATCTCAACCTCCTCGTTGGGGATTTCCTCCAGGGCCGGCAGCTCAATATCCTCGTCCTCAGAGACCACCGTCGCATCAATCTTGGGCTCGGGCTCAGCGGCCAGAACGGGCTCCTCGCGCTTCAGAGAATCGGGTGCGCGCATCCACATCTTGTTGGAGTTCTTCACGCCCACCACCCAAGCCTTGCCATCGCGACCCATGAGCTCCTTGCCAACCGACTCGCCGTCTGCGCAGTAACCAAGACCCATAGGGCTCATCTCCTTACCCGTGTAAGAGAAGGCCGAGTTGTTCTTGCAGGACATCTTGGAGGGAGCCATTGCGAGAGGGAGGAGCGGGTAGTAGCGGTATTAGCGGGTAGTTAAGCGTAAGAGCGTATGTGTTTGTTTATGTTCGTTATAACTATTTATTGTATAACAATATCAATTTTTTTTTATTATTAAAGAAAAATATAAAAAATGTGTAACAATACGTTCCATAATTATACCATTTTAGACGTATAAAAACATAAAAAATGAAAGAACTATCCATTAAAGTATAACGCAACGCAACGCAACAATCATGGACATGGACGATATGATTCTAGCCGTCTTTAATCATCTCAAGAAGGAGATGAAATCCACAGCTACATACAATGAAACACATATTGACAAAGCCTGTCAAAACGTTCTTCATATAATACAAATGAAAAATAATGCCTTCTATATGGATCTTATGGAACAAATGACCCCTTTCTCACTGGATGAAAATATTCTCACACAGTAGTAAGAGAACACCATGTTTGAATTGATAAAAAAAGATAGCAAATATCAAAATATTATTATCGGCGCGCTACTCTTATTTATTGTGGTATCCGAAGCAACTGCCCAATACTGTATCCGCCGTTGTAAAAGAGACCAAAAAATGCATTTATTCTTTCTGGGCATATTTTTCTATTCATTTGTGTGTTTCGGTCTCTACAACATGTATAGCATGAAAGAGATTGGAGTTGTAAATTTCATGTGGTCATGTATGAGTATTATTACCATTCTAAGTGTAGGCGTTTTTTTCTTCCATGAAACAATAAACATATACGATATTATAGGTATTGTTCTCGTATTTACAGGGCTCGCCCTTGTATTTATTAAAGGGCATTAAATTTCGCAAGTTTAGTTAAGGATAGCTATGGCAGTATTTAATGATTTTCTAAAAATACTCCATTTAATGGTTGCATTTATTTGTATATTTTTATTATGGATGCTCGCCCGGTGGCTGGTATTACCCCATCTACAAATATTTCCAAAACTACCACCCTATCCTCTTTGGGAAGGCGCTTACGGAGCAGTCTTAGTTGCCGCCACCGCCGTCTTTTGGATTGTCATTTGCATAATCCTCTTTCTCTATGTGGTATATAAAGTGATTGAAGCATTTGTGCCTAATTTAGTCTTTCCACCGATACCCATTAAAGATATGATATTGGGTTTAACGCCTTTCCGTGAAATGCGTGAGAGTGGTCTGGTCACATTATTTAACAATATATTCTTTAACTTAATCCCTGTGCCAAAACCCATCAAAGCTAAGTTAAAAGATATATTTTTTGCATTTAGAGACTATTTACACCAATCTTTCGGTTTTACAAAATCTATTATGGAAGAAATTGGCGCACCAGTGGTTAATAAATTAAGAGAAGGCACTGATAAAATCACCTCTGGTATTAAAACCGCCGCCACCACAGCCGTTACAAATACAGCAACTGGAATAAAAGATATAGGTAAAAATACGGCCGCTCCATTGGCACCTGAAGCAGTAGAAGAATTACCCACAGATCCAGTTGCCCGAATGATAGAAGAACAATACCGTAGATGCGTCAATGAAAACCAAATCGTTATATCGGAAGACTTACCCGCTTTATCACGTGCTAAATTAACGATTAATAACACCACGCAAACAACGAAGTGTAAGATTGAAAAAATGAAAGCAACCAGTTCAGGATATAAGGCGCAAATAGAAACAAAATTTAAATAAACACATAGAGTATAATAAATGACAGGTGACGACGTTAAAAATTTCTTTAACCAAATAGGCATATTTCTAATAGGTTGGTTACCTACAGATTTTACAGAAATCTTACTATTTTCTATTACGATTGCGCTAATCATTATTATAGCGTCTCTCATCCACTATACTACGATTAATAGTCGTATTCAGAAGGAATCTAGATGTTATCGTGATAAACAAGATTCAAATATTGGTCAAGGCGTCTATCAACTCAGTGCTTATACAAAGGATGGAACGCTCATATATGCGGTTACATACAATGTTGGATCAAAACAATACACCGTAGAACAGAAATGTCCAGAAGGTGAAGTGCAGAATAAAACCAGCATTCGCGTATATGACTTAGGCCGCAAACAAACGGATCGTATAGAAAAAACATTTGGATGCGATAAGAACTATAGCTTGAGAGACGCGACGCTCTATTATAGAGGAGACCCTGGATTGGTAAGATTTATGGAATATGGAAACACAGAATTCTTTGAACGTGTATCCGCCGCCTAGAGAATTTCCTTAAGTGTATTCTTAACATCCTCTGTCAAATGTTTTACAGGATAATCAATCGTAAAACGCACCAATAGGTTACCCACTTTTGATCCAGATTTCATACCTTTTCCGGGAATAATATAATCGTAATTCGGTTGGATCACTCCAAATTCCGAAACATCCATTTGAATGTCTTGATCATATTGCGGAATGGTAATCATTTTACCAACCAGCGACTCTTTGAAAGAGAGCTTATTTTTATAGATCAGATCTAGATTGTTTCTTTCAAAGATTGGATCCGGTTGAACGAATACTTCAAAGATTAGATCCCCTGGAATATCCTCTTCATTCTGTGCCTGTTCTCCAAACCCATCAAACTTAACCTGATGTCCCATACTAACACCTCTTGGTATTTGAATATCAATAATTTTTTCTTCGGTATATTCACACTTTCCCTTACAGCTTTCACACTCTTTATTCGGTTGTGGTATTTTTCCGCTGCCTTCACAAATATGACAAGGATTCGTTACCATCGTCGTAAATGGCCCCATTCTTTGCATGCTATTTACTGCTCCACTACCTTGGCAGTTTTTACATTCTTTAAGACATTTAAAACATTTCTTATGCAGCGATATTTTCATTACTTTATTACCACCATAATACGCGTCTTTATTAGAAACCTGAATCACATGTTGAACACTTCTACATTTCCGTCTGGCAGGCGCACGCCGCGCACCACCTCCAAAGAATGGATGAAACCCTCCCATTCCACCGCCGCCTCCAAAGAATTGTTCAAAAATAGAATTCGGGTCAAAATCCTGCCCACCGCCACCTGCCTGTGAATAACCATCATCTCCGAGCTGGTCATAACGAGAGCGTTTCTCATCGTCACTGAGCGCCTGATAAGCCTCTGAAATTTCCTTAAATTTATCTGGATCCCCACCTTTATCGGGATGGTTTTTCATGGCCAACTTCTTATAAGCGACCTTGATTTCTTCTTTGGAAGATGATTTCGTCACGCCTAGGATATCATAGTATTTATGCGTCATTCTTATTTTGTAAAAGAGATATTTGCTTAAATAGAGTTATTGAATAAATAGTTGGGACACATTATTAAAGTGCTTTTCAATGCGCTCATCCCGATATTGGGTTCGCTTTATTCTCTGTTCTTCCTCTTTTTCCTTTTTCAATGCGGACTTCTTTTGGTCGGCGATTTCTGCAGGGGTTAATAGACGATTTGTAATCGCCGCCCGGTCAGACTCGTAATCATCCACCGACTTATATTCTTTACGCTCAGTAATCGTGCGCGGATCCACCAAGCGCGTAGTGGTATGTGCTTTCATATAGTCCGTATAGTGCAAGCCAGTCTTCTTTGTAGCGTCCGTGCTATAATCATCCACCGTTCCACCAATTTCCGTAAAGTTTAGGCGTTTCGCCAATACCAGGGGCTCCGGTTCTTTGTAAATAATCACGTCTTTACCGAGCGGCGTATTCTTCTCAAATATTTCATGAAATTTATTGTTGTTAAATTTATTCATGACCTTTGGAATATCAATCTCTTCGCGCGTTTTAGAAGATTCAGTCATCATGTGACCATACCCACGGTCGGTTTCTTCGTCTTCAAACTTGTTATCGTCAAACATACGATTGAATTTATCTTGAAATCCTTCATTGCTCACGGTAGGTTGTTTATCCGGCCACGTAGGGCGTTTCTTGTTCTGAACAGGCTGTTCCATTTTAAAATTTTGCTTTAATTCATAATGGGACTTATCCTGTTGCTTGAGTTTAAACTCATAGGCGAGCTTCTTGAATGCCTCTGTCACCATATTAAATAGCTGTTCCGTGCCACCTTTATCTGGATGCACCAGACGTGCCTGCCGCTTATATGCCTCTTTAAGTTCCTCCCATGTAAAATCCCTAGATACACCCAGAATATCATAGGGACTAACATCGGCCGGCAGTTCAATGGGTTGATTTTGACGCATTGCATCATAATATTGTTGATAGGTCTGCGTGCGATTGGATTGTTGATTACCCATAATTCTATTCTCTTATCATTTCCACTTTAAATCCTTATTTATATTATAGTGATGGATGTTATTGAAAATGTAAAGCCCAAGGCCTCTCGTGCTACCAAACCTAAACCCAAGCCCAGTGCTGATGCCGCAGCCCCTGCTGAAGAAAAACCAAAGGCGCCTCGTGCCAGCCGCGCTACCAAACCCAAGCCCAGTGCTGCTATAGTGACTCCCATCCCCGCCCGCCCCTCTGCTTATGTAGAACCCGTAGATATAGATCTCGCACGGAAACAGCTAAGAAATGTATTGTATAAAACCATAAAACCCCTCACGGATCGTATGGATACAATAGAATCCCGTATTCAATTTGCGAAAGTAGTGCGCAGCTATTTGCTACATATACAAACATGTATCCATTCCAGTGTAGATAAACCCAATCATATGGCGTTGTCCGAGAAAAAAGATAAACTCATCAAAGAAAGAGTTATCTTTGATAAACAAATTGGTAGCGAATCCATATTTGGCTCCGCTTATCTAAATGCAGGCAAAGGACTCGGTCGCCTATTAAAATTTTCGGCAAAAGTGATGCCAATATCGTTCAAAGAGGAAGTGGAAATTTTAACAAAGATGTCCGCTCTTGTAGAAAAGAAGATTTCACCCAATATGCCCCTGGTTTATACATCGGTAAAATGTGCTAAACCCAAAGATACCACGTTAGCCACCAATCCTGCTGCCAATGACCGTATTCGTAAAGGAAACTACTATGTTGTGCTCAGTGAAATAGCTGATGGAGATACCCAAAATTTCTTTCAAACAAAGCATAGCGATGACGTCTATGAGAGTGCCCTCACACAAATCATGTTTTCATTAAGAGCATTTCATAACATGGGATATTATCATAATGATGTGCATCTAGGAAACTTCCTCTGGCACAAGATTACACCCGGAGGATACTGGCAATATCAATACAATGATACGACTATTTATGTGCCAAATACAGGACATTTATTGGTTTTATGGGATCCGGGGAATTCAAAACCACTGCCTACCCTTGCCATATACAAGGATAGACCGATGTTTACCGATTATCGCTACGCATATTCATTGATAGATTCAATAGAAACGAGAGAGAAATTCCAAAAATTAAATATGATTCCAGTGCCAGAACATATTAGAAAACCATTTGTAAATATAGTAAAGAGTATCCCTGTAGAAGATCCGCTACCCAGTTATAATATCATCATAGAGGAGTTTATTCAATTATTAAAAAGTCATCAATTAAAACACGTTTATTACAATGATACATTACCTGCCAATGCCACCATCATTAATAAAAAACCCTACCCATTATAATAGATGAATATCACCTGTAAAGAAATTTATGCCATGAAATTGGGCGAGGAAGAGCCCAAGACCAAGCCCACAAAGCCCAAGCCCGAACCCAAACCTGAACCTGAACCCAAACACGATATGGAAGCTGCCCGTGCCCATTTAAGAGATGTCTTACGCAAGAACCTAAAACCTCTGATTGATCGCACTGAAACCATAGAATCCCGTATCCAATTTGCAAAAGTGATTCGTAATTATTTAAAAAATATCCAAACGTGCATTCATTCAAGCATTGACCATCCAAATCGTGTCGCTCTTTTTGAGAAAAAAGAAAAAATCGTTAAGGAACGAATCTTCTTTGACAAACAAATTGGTAGCGCATCCGTCTATGGCACGGCTTACTTGAATACTGGCAAAGGTATTGCACGTCTATTAAAGTTTTCGGCAAAGGTCATGGCTGTTAAGTTCAAACACGAAGTGGATATTCTAAAAAAGATGTCCGCCCTTGTGGAAAAGAAAATTTCACCCAATATGCCAGTGGTCTATACATCTGTGCTATGCTATAAACCAAAAGACGAAACATTAAAAGCAAATCCGGCCGCCAATATCCTTATTCGTAAGGGAAACTATTATGTCA
>Ga0208966_1000523_pt1 | contig 12145 bp, 13 predicted proteins | sample GreLakmeHU45MSRF_FD_187701 | JGI IMG/M metagenome (GOLD analysis project Ga0208966, IMG submission 187701) | Freshwater lentic microbial communities from great Laurentian Lakes, MI, USA - Great Lakes metaG HU45MSRF (SPAdes) | ecosystem: Environmental > Aquatic > Freshwater > Lake | place: Great...
GGGGACCGGGGGCTTGAGGGCATCGCCAATGCGCTGCTGGAGATCTAGGGTGTTGAGGAGCTCGTCGCGCGCGCGGCGGAGGGTCTCGAGTTCCTTCTTAGAGTAAGAGATATCGCGCTCGATGCGTTGGATGCGGCTACCGATGGTATCGGCCTCGACGCGCAGTCGCATGATATTGATCGTCCCGACGGCGAAAGTGCCGACGGCGGCGAACACGCAGACCCAGGTGAAGATGCGCGGGCTCATGCGGCGAGGCGGCGCACGGCACGGAGGCGGGCCGAGCGGCTGCGGGGGTTGGTGGCCTGTTCGGCGTCCGAGGGCTGGAGGGCCTTGCGGGTGAGGAGGTCGGCGTGCTTCACGCGGTCGTCCTGGTTGCGGGCGTCGTCGCGGTCGACCGGACGGCCAGCGACCCCGTTCATGTAACGCTTCACCATTCGGTCCTCGAGGGAGTGGAAGGAGATGACGGCGAGGACGCCGCCTGCGTTGAGTTTACCGAAGGCGAGCGGCAGGGCTTCGGCCAGGGCGCCGAGCTCATCGTTGACCGCAATGCGGACGCCTTGGAAGGTACGGGTGGCTGGGTGTGGACCGCGGGGGCCGGGCGCGGGTGGCGCGGCTTCGGCGACGAGTTCGGCGAAGGTCGAGGTGCGAGCGAGGCGACCGGTGCCGCGGGCAGCCACGATTGCGTTGACGACGCGGAACCAGCGAGGCTCCTCGCCGTAGTCGCGGACGGCGCGTTCGAGCTCGGCGCGTTCGCTACGTTCGAGGAACTCGGCGGCGCTGCGGCCGACGCGCGTATCCATGCGCATGTCGTTCGGCGCATCGAACCGGAAGGAGAAACCGCGTTCCGGGACGTCCAACTGGTACGAGGACACCCCAATGTCCATCAGAACACCGTCGAATCGCCCCGGAACGCGGTCAAGGTGGCGGAAATTTTCCGAATGAAAACGCAAGCGGCCGGCATGGTCGGCGAGCAGCGCGGCGGAGCGTTCCCCGGCGGCGGGGTCACGATCCATTGCATCGACCGTACAGCGCGGCGCCCGGGCGAGGATCGCCGCGGTGTGGCCGCCGCCCCCGAAGGTGCAATCCAGATAGGCACGGCCGTCTTGCGGAGCGAGAAGTGTCAAGCACTCCTCGAGCAGGACTGGAACGTGGCTAGTCATTCGGCAGGCTGTGAATAAGGTGTGAGTAGTGTAAGTAACTTCTGGATACGCATCACAGGCCGAGTTCGCGTAAGGCGCGGAGGATGGTGAGCGCGGCGTCGGAATCGCGGTCGGCCTTGGGCGGCGTCGGCGAAGAGATATGGAAGGTGGTGAAGCCACCGCGGAAGATCACGTCGTGCTCGAGCTTCGCCTCCTTGACGATGTGCTCGTTGAGCGTAATGCGGCCCGCCTTATCGCACGTGACCTGGATGCTGTTCGTGCCGAGCAGGCTAAGCGCGTCCATCTTCACCGGATCGCTGACGGTCACCTGCGACGCGGCGACGCGGATGCGTTCGGCCATCGACGGAGGGAACACCACGACCGATGCCAGCGCCGGGTGGTACATCGCGAGGAAGGTGGCTTCCGCGTCGAAACGCCAGGCGGCGGGGATGGTGACACGGTTCTTCTCATCCAATTTTCCATTATGGATGCCGGTAAAGAGACCGTTGTTGGCGCCAATAGACATTAAGAATGGGGAGTTGCCCCCAGATGACCCACTTTTCCCCACACTTATCCACCCGTCAAGATTTTAGCCCCAGATCTGCCCAAATTCTTGTTCACAGGGCGCCAGGCGTCTTTAAATGAGTGATTTCATTCTTTATAAATTATAAATCGTTGTTTATCAGTAATATATGTTGTTTCACTACCCTTTCCGACCCCTGCCAGCTTAATTCCCCCTCTGCCGGCCGATCCGCGGCCCCCTTGCGCCGGCCTGACTTGTAATTGTTTTTTAACTACAATCTCAGGTCGACCGTAACTGGGGAACGAGGGCGAAACTGTTTGCCAACGGACCCCGGCTGTGCTTTGACTCCAACCACTCAACCACGACTCTTGCCCATGAAAACCGCCCTCGCCCTCCTCGCCGCCCTCGTCCTCGCCGGATGCTCCACCCAGCTCGGCGTGGACAACAGCCAGAACAACGAAGCCTCCTTCTCCAACGCCACTGGCATCCTGACCACCCGCTACACCGCTGAACCGGAAGCCGTCTTCAACGCCGTCAAGCGCACCATCGACGCCATGCCGGGCACCCTCCGCACCGGCGAGACCGACGAGCGCGGCGCCAACAAGGAGCTGCTCAGTGTCGTGGCTTATGCCCGTACCATCGGCGACCTCGAAATCAAGATCACCATCGAGAAGGCCGAAGACGAAGTCACCAAGGCCGCCTTCACTCAGGTGAAGGTCAAGTACGGCTTCTTCGGCAACCTGCCGGAGAGCCAGAAGATCGTCTCCAAGATCACCTCTAACCTGCGCTAAGCGCCGGGGCGGAACCGCCAAACGGACGCCGCCCAGCCACCTGGCTAGGCGGCGTTCTTTTTTAACACCTTTCCCCATGGGCAACATTCACGGCCACAGTTTCCGCATCACCACCTTCGGCGAAAGCCACGGGCCCGCGCTCGGCGTCATCATCGACGGCTGCCCGCCGCGCGTGCCCTTCGACGCCGCCTTCCTCCGGAGCGAACTCGCCCGCCGCCGACCGGGCCAGAGCGCCCTCACCACCCAACGCAAGGAAGCGGACGAACCAGAAATCCTCTCGGGCGTCTCGCATGACGGCCTCACGCTCGGCTCGCCCATCGCCATCGTCATCCGCAACGGCGACCAGCGCCCGCAGGCCTATGCCGAGATGAAGGCCGCCTACCGCCCTTCCCACGCCGACTTCACCTATGACGCGAAGTACGGCATCCGCGCCGTCGAAGGCGGTGGCCGTTCCTCCGCCCGCGAGACCGCCGCGCGCGTCGCCGCCGGCGCCGTCGCCAAGACGGTGCTCAAGCACGCCTGCGGCGCCCGCATCATCGCCTGGGTCGAGAGCGTCGGCGATATCCGTATGCCCGGCGTCGCCAAGGCGCCGTCGCTGAAACAGGTCGAGGCCTCGCCGACGCGTTGCCCGCATCCTGCCACCGCCGCCAAGATTGACGCGCTCATCCGCGACGCCCGCGCCGACGGCGATTCCGTCGGCGGCGTCATTTGCTGCGTCATCGAGAACCTTCCCGCCGGCCTCGGTTCGCCGGTCTTCGACCGTTTCGAAGCCGACCTCGCCAAAGCCATGCTCTCCCTGCCCGCCACGAAGGGCTTTGAAATCGGTAGCGGCTTCGCCGGCACCGTCCTCCGCGGCAGCGCGCACAACGATGAGTTCATCCGTAAGGGCGGCCGCATCCGCACCGCCACGAATCGCTCCGGCGGCACGCAGGGCGGTATCACCAACGGCGAAGACGTCGTCTTCCGCATCGCTTTCAAGCCCACCGCGACCGTGCTCAAGCCACAGAAGACCGTCCGGCCCGATGGCAAGGCCACCGAGCTCAGCGCCAAGGGACGCCACGATCCGTGCGTGCTCCCGCGCGCCGTGCCCATCGTCGAAGCCATGGCCGCCCTCGTGGCCGTGGATCACTGGATTCGCGACCGCGGACAGAACGCCCCCTTCGGCCGCTGCGGACGTAAGGCATGACGCCAATCATCATCATCCTCGGCCCCGTCGGCGCCGGGCGCGCTGACACGGTCCGCGAACTAGCCGAGAACGCTTGGCCCGAAGGCCGCAAGATCCGCATCCTCCGCGACGCCCGCGAAGGTGGCGCCGGTGCCGACCAATGGGAATTCAAGGGCGGCCAGGCCATCCTCCCCGCGCCCGGCGATGAAGACGCCGCCATCCTGGTGACTAACGGCTCCCTGCACATCATCGACCAGATGGAAGCGCTCCACCGCACCATCCGCCCAATGATGCCCGACGCCGTGTGGCGCGTCGCCCGCATCATCACCGTCATCGACTGCCCGCTCGCCATGAAGCACGCGGCCGTCGAAGAGTGGTATCGTATCTGCGTGCATTTCTCCGATGCGGCGATCATCAACCGCCGTTGGGAAGTCCCCGGCCAGTGGGTCAGTAAGTTCCTCGCCCCGTATGAGAAGGAGTTCTATCCCTGCCTGTTCTTCAACCTCACCAAGATCGGCACCATCGCCAATCCGCCCGCCGTCATCGACGGCGAACCGCTGCGGCTGACGCATATCTTCGACGACATCGACGCCGTCGATGAAATGGAGTTCGACGAGGACAACCTGCCCGACGAGCCCTTCGACCTCGTCCGTCAGGTGGATAAATTTTTCGCGCGCGACGAACTCGGCCGCCGCAACATCCTCGTCCCTGAGATCGGCGACGTGCTCCGGCAGGAAGGTCGCTGCTAAAGACCCTGATGCGGCCGCTGATCGTCACCTATGCCTGGCTGCTGACCCGTCTCCCCGAGGCCTTCGCCCGCGTCAACGCGGCCCTGCTCGGCGAAGTGCTCTGGTTACTCCGCGGCAAGGTCATCCGCCGTAACCTCGCCAAGGCCTTCCCAGAGAAGGAGGCAGCCTGGGCCCGCCAGATTGGCCACACCTCCTGCCGCCGCACGGCCGAGATGGCCCTCTTCTCGGTCGCCTCGCCGATGATGGCGGAGGCGGAGATTCGCGACCGCGTCACGGTAGACGAAAGCGCGACGAGCACGGAGCACGGCATACCGGCCAAGGGCACGGGCGTCGTCTTATTCGTCCCGCACTTCGCGCTGATGGAGATGATGACCACCGTCACCCTACTCCGACCCGAACTCGCCAAGCGCGAATGGGTCGTGATTTACCGGCCGCTCGACCAGCCAGCCGCCGAACGCTGGGTCAAGGATGCCCGCGAACGTTTCGGCATGCAGCTCGTCTCCCGCCGCGACGGCTTCGCCCGCTCGATGAAAGCCGTCCGCGAAGGGCACATCACAATCATCCTCTTCGACCAGACGGCGCAGACGGGCTCGATCTGGCAGTTCATGGGTTCGCCATGCGCCGTTACCGAGCTACCCGGCATCATCGCCCAGCGCTTCAAGTGCCCGAGCCGGATCTACTGGGCTGAGCGGACCGGGTTCTGGCGCTGCCGCCTCCGCATGGAAGCCCTGCACGCGACCGATTCCATCGGCCTCACCATCGAATCTAACGCTTGGCTCGAACGGATGCTGCGCTCCGGAGACGACGTCTGCTCGAACTGGCTCTGGGCGCACGACCGCTGGAAGCACGGCGAGGCTCCATTCAAGAAGCTCGGCGAATAAGCCGTTACTTCGCAGCACCGGAGGCGCCCTCGGGCTCCTCCTTGTTGCGTCGCTTCATGCCGGCCTTGTCGCCGTCTTTTCCTTCGCCAGTCTTGCCCTTCTCCTTGGCAATCTCGGGGCCGTACTTCTCGGCGAGCTTCCGGATGGAATCCATGCGCTGTTCCGGCGTGAGGGCGTGAAGGCGAACGCGCTCAGCCTTGGCTTGCTCGGGGCTCAGCGTCTTGAAATGGTGCTCGAGGACGCGCGCGCCAAAGCCGCCGCGCTCGCGCATCTCCTTCATGAGCTTATGGCGCTCCTCCGGCGAAGCGGTCTCGTACTTGGCGAGATTGGCGGCGAACTCACGCCGGGACTCCGGCGACATGCGCTCCATCTTCTCGATGGCCGAACGCATCCGCGTGAGCCGCTCAGGCGGAAGCTCCAGGATTTTGCGAATCGTCTGAATCTCCTCGGCCGTCGGCTCGGATTCTGGCCCACGGGCGGAAGGCTGCTGGGCCGAAACGAAGGCCGCGGTCGCAAGGAGGGCGACGGACAAGAAGAAAAGCTTCATCGTCTCAGGATCCAGACGCGTTGAGGACTTCGACCACGCTAGGCTTATCGACGGCAGGCGAAAGGAGCGAAAGATCGTCGGCGGCGCCGAGTAGGTCGGCAAACTGCGCGGACTCGTCGCGGGCGACGAGCGCGAGGGTCTGGCGGTTGAGCGACGCCTCCGTGGGTGAAGCCAAGGTGAGGATGGCCACGAAGCAGGCGGCAGCCGCGGTGGCGACGGAACTCCAACGGAGGACGACGCGGCGACGACGCGCGGCGCGAACCGCGGCCACGACACGGTCGGCGAAGCCAGGGACGGCGACGGAACGGCCACGGCTGAGCGAAGCGGCGAGTTCCTGGTCGAAGGTCTTATTATGAGGATTGTCCATGGCTCAGTTCATAGGGTTAAACACCGCCGGAAGCGGCAAGTTGCAGGGTTCATTGGTTTCCATAGAAGTCTTTCAGGAGCTCGCGCAGGCGGCTCCGGGCGCGGTGGATCCAGGTCTTCACCGAAGAGACCGGCACGCCCATGATCTCGGCGATATCCTCATAAGGAAGCTCCTGTTGGACGACTAGGAGAATGGCCGTGCGTTGCTCGGGGGGGAGTTGGGCGATCGCCCGCTGAAAGGCTTCATCGAGCTCCGCCACGCGGCGCGCCGATTGCTGCGAAGTATCACCGGGCTCCGCTGCGAACTCGAGGGCGGTGGTCGGCTTGCGCCCGCGTCGACGCCATTCGTTGAGCACGAGATTGTGGGCGATATGGATGAGATAGGTGCTTAGCTTAGCTTCCGGACGCCACCGCGCGGCTGCCCGGTGCAGGCGGATGAAGACTTCCATCGCCAACTCCTCCGCAGTTGCCTGCGAACCGACCTCTCCTCGCAGATAGCCGACGAGGCGGGCATGGTGCCGGTGGACGAGTAGCCGCAACGCGTCATCATCCCCCTCGGCGACGAGCGTCATCAGCCGCTTGTCGTCGTCGTCGTCCGGGAGCATGGGCTCTTCCTGGGACATCTCTTTGATATAACTCCGGTGAAGGGGTGAAGTTACGCCGCGCGAGGGCGGAGCGCGAAGGCGCGTAAGGTACGGAGGAGGAACTGCTCGAAGGCCGCTAAGACCTGATAGTTGAGCTCCATCCGGCGGCGGGCGTCCTCGAGGTAGCCGACGGATAAAGCGACCTGCTCCGCGCAGCCTGGGTGCGATCGTCCGATCAGGCGCAGCTTTTCCTCGACCGAGACCAGCATGCGGGCGCGCACGCCGCGGCGCACGGACTCCTCGTAGGCCAGTTCAGCGTCGTCCTCGTCTTCGTCGGTCGGGGGCGGCGGCGGCGCCGCCTTCAGGGCCTCGTCGACGAAAAGCTCGAGCAGCACCTCGAAGCGGGCGCAGAGGGCGTAGAGCGGGATGAAGACTTCGGAAACGCGGGCGTTCGGCGAAGCCGGTCCCTTGACCATACGCGTGAGCAGACGTTCCATCTCACGCTGCCAGTCGAGCCAAGAAGGGTCATTGAGCCCCGGGGCGTCGCCCGCGACGTGGAAACGCATGCACCGGCTGAGAATCGTCGACAGCACGCGGTAGTAGTTCGTGGTCTGCAGGATAATCAGGGTGCCGGGCGGAGGCTCCTCGAGCGTCTTCAGGAAGGCGTTGGCCGACTCAGAAAGAAAACGGTCCGGCTCGTTGACGATAACCACGCGCCGGGGCGTCAAGGACGAGAGGCGGAGCGCCGCGACCACCTCGAGGGTATTGTCGATGCTGATGCGGCGCGATTTCTTCGCCGGCCGCAGCACACGGCAATCTGGGTGCGATAATGGGTCAGCCTCGCCGAGGTGCAAGGAGGCCAGCTGCTCGGCCACGCCCGCGAGCAAGGCGCCATCGGCGCCGGTGAGCAGCACCGCATGCGGCATCCGGCCTTCGGCGCGGGCGCGGCGGAGAACCTTCAGGACCGGCAGGTCGGCGAGGTCAGCGGAAGCGGCGGGTAATTTCATACCAGATCTCCTCGGCGATGGTTTCGGCGGGGCGGGCGGCGTCGACGACAAAGAAACGCGCGGGTTCCTCCTTCGCGAGCGCGTGGTAGACGGAACGGACCTGCTGATGGAAGCCGGCGCCGAGGACTTCAAATCGGTCGGCCTGACCTTGGTCGCGGACCGAAGCCCGGCCCAGGCCGCTGGCTGAATCGAGGTCGAGCAGGATGGTCAGATCGGGGCGCAGCGGGCCGCACGCCAGCCGGTTGGCGGATTCGATGAGCCCGCGATCGAGCCCACGGCCACCGGCCTGATAGGCGACCGTGGAATCGATGAAACGATCGCAGAGCACAACCTGACCGGCGGCGAGCGCCGGCGTGATGACGTCGGCGACGAGCTGAGCGCGGCAAGCCGCGAACAGCAAGGCTTCCGCGGCCGGCCGGATAACCGAGCCAGGCTGCTTGAGGACGTCGCGCATCTTCTCGCCAAAAGGGGTACCGCCGGGCTCGCGCAGGCTGAGCACGGTCACGCCGGTGACACTTAGACGCTCCGCGAGACGGGTCAGCTGCGTGGATTTGCCCGCGCCTTCCCCTCCTTCGAACGTGATGAATCTACCCGCGATTGGCATGCTCCCCCAAGATGCCCGAGCGGGCGTCCAAAGCGAGAGGAGAAAAGATCGGGGCATGAAAAAGGCCCGGCGAAAGCCGGGCCTTGCGGACGCCGATACAGCGCAACTTAACCTCCGGGATTCGTGCCAAAGACCTGCTTCTTCTCCACGGAGCGATCGACCTCTTCGCGAAGCTTCCTGAGCGTCTCGTCCTGCGAAGTGCTGCCGCCATTGCTGGTGGTGGGAGGTCCATTCGGGGCATTCCTCTTACCGACCTTTACAATGTCGTCGCTGGGCTGGCGATCGGAGATGACGGACCCAAAGCCCTTGGACGGCTCAACGGAACCGCCAGCGAAAATCTGGGTCCGGGACGGAGCGGTCGCGGCCATCGCACCGATGGTCGTGGCGACTTCGGCTCGTAACGTGGTGTTAGCGGCGAGGATGGCGGCCACGATCTGCAGGTCTTCGGTCGGAATGGGGTAAGCCATAATCTGAACGGGCTTGGAAAGCGCGGTGAGAATTTCCGGCGCGGGGGCAGGGGGGCGAGGCGCACCCGGCTCGGCGTTGGCGGCCTGGGCGATAACGTTCACGAGGGCGGCGGAAGCGACGTTGCAGGTCATCTGCATGCCCGGCTCGACGGAAACGGGGCCGGCGTTAGAGCTGTACACCGTCGTCTCGACGGAGCCGCGCACGCAGTCGACGGTGATCTTGCCCATGCCGTTGGCAGCGACGCGATACTCGATTGAGAAGACCGTGCCGCGGATGCGGACAAGGCCAGCGGGCGTCTTGACGGTGAAGGTGGAAAGCGCGTTCAGTTTACGGACTTCGCCGATGATTTTACCGCGCGGCACTTCGAGTTCAGTCACCGACGGGCTGGGGTCCTTCTCGATCTGACGATAGGGATCGATGATGGCCGCCGAAGGAACCTGGCGGAAAGTGCGCAACTGGACCAGAGTGTTAGGCGTGAGGACGAGGGAAGCGCCGTTCGAGAAGACGAGTTCGGCCGTGGAGTTGATACCGGTCTCGACGAGCGAGCCTTCCTGAAAGACAGCGCCGGTCGCGAGCGGCTTTCGCTGCGAATTGCCGTCGATGATGGTCACCGCGCCACTGGTCTTGCCGACCTGGACCTTGCCGGTCTGTAAGGCAGCAGAGGACAGGAGAGGGAGGAGCGCAAAGGCGACCATTCCTAGGTGCTTGAAAAAAGAACTCATGGAGACTGTGGGGAGAAGATAAACTAACTTGGCGAGAAGCCGAGGCAACCCCTTTAAAACAAAAAGACCCCCTAGACAGGGGGTCTTTATTCACAGCCAGCGAGGCTACCTTAGGCCGTGACGTACTTCTCGAGGCGACGCTGGACGGCAATCGCAGAGAGCTGGGCGTACTTCGGAAGTCCCTGATCAAAAGGCAGTTGCATTTCACCCTGGATGAGGGGAAGCGCGTAGCGCACGAAGTCCGGGTGGATGGACATCTTGTCTTCGCCGATCCACTTTTCCGGGAAGACCTTCACGCCGTTGGCGATTTGATCGAGCGGGGCGAGCATGGTCTGGACGGAGTAGTTCTCCTTTTCGGAGCGAATCAGGATGATCATCTTGCCGGACTCGCCTTCGAGGGCGGCCTTGACGGCGGCACCACCGCAAAGTTCGGCTTCATCAACGTCGGTCTTCGAAGCGTTGTGCGAAGCGGCGCGCTGGGTGATACCGAGCTTGGAGGAGCGGGCCTTGACGCCATCGAAGCGGGACTCGACGAGCGTGCGCAGGTATTCGCCGGCGCCGCCGAGGACGGCGTGGCCGAAAGCGTCGGTGCTGGAGGTGTCGGCACCGAGGTAGTTGCCGGTAGCGTCCTGGACGCCTTCAGAGACCACGACGAAGCAGTGACCGTTGGCCTTGAGGACTTCTTCGACGCGGCGGATGAAGTTGTCAGCATTGAAGGCGACTTCCGGGAGCAGCACGATGTGCGGCGCAGTGTTGTTATAGTGGGTATTCTTGACGGACTTGTCTTCGCCCTTGTCGCGGCGCTGCGCGAGAACGGACGAGGCGGCGATCCAGCCAGCGTTGCGGCCCATGACTTCGAGGATGGAGACGAAGTCGTTCTGGCCCATGGCGGCGTTGTCGAGAGCGGTCTCACGAATGGTCACGCCGATGTGCTTAGCGACGGAGCCGAAACCAGGGCAGTGGTCGGTGAGCGGGAGGTCGTTATCAATCGTCTTCGGCACGCCGACGACGCGGAGTTCGTAGCCGCGCTCCTTGGCGAGGGCGTCGATTTTGGCGGCGGTGTCCTGGGAGTCGTTGCCACCGATGTAGTGGAAGTAGCGGATGTTGTGAGCTTCGAAGACCTGCAGGATGCGGTCGAAGTCTTCGGCCTTCTTCACCTTGTAGCGGCAGGTGCCGAGAGCGGCGCCGGGGGTGTGACGGAGAGCACGGAGGGTCTGCTGAGATTCGGCCGCGAGGTCGACGAGCTCTTCGTTCAGAATGCCCTGGATGCCGTTGAGTCCGCCGTAGATTTCGACGATTTCGTCCTCATGCTTGAGGGCTTCCGAGATCACCCCGGCGAGGCTAGCGTTGATGACGGGGGTCGGACCGCCGCTCTGCGCGACGAGAAGGTTGCCAATGAGGGGAGAAGACATAGGAGTGAACGAGTTGAAAAGTGGGTTGTGGGAAGCCCCACCCCCCTTGGCAACACGGAAAACCCTCCCCTGCCCACACCCCCCTGATAAGGCCTACAAAATGCGTCCGGCTTTGACCTGGGCCGACTCGGGTACCTTCAGGGACCAGGCTGCGGCCTGCTTCACGAAAGCATCTACCTGGGCGCCAGCCGAACCGGTCAGCTCGCCCGCCTTGGTCACGGCGTCGAGGAGGACGGACTTGGGGAGGCGGAGGCGGCTGTCGGCGGCGAGGCGCTCGACGAGGTCGTTACGCTCGGTTTTGCCGGAACGGAGGCCCTTGGCGACGGCCACGGCGTGTTCCTTGATGGCCTCGTGGGCCTCTTCGCGCCCCGCACCAGCCTTGACGGCTTCCATGAGGAAAGTGGTCGTGAGGAGGAACGGAAGATAATGGCGTGATTCGCGCTCGATGACGGGCCGATTGACCTCCATCTGGCCGAGCACTGTCAGGAAGGCCTCGAAGAGACCGTCGATGGCGAGGAAGGCATCGGGGAGAAGTACGCGACGCACGACGGAGCAGGAGACGTCGCCTTCGTTCCACTGTTCGCCGGAAAGCGAAGCGGCCATGGCGAGGTGGCCGCGCAGGATCACGTGGAAGCCGTTGATGCGCTCGCAGGTGCGGGCGTTCATCTTGTGCGGCATGGCGGACGAGCCGACCTGGCCAGGCAGGAAGCCTTCGCTGGCGAGTTCATGGCCGGCCATCAGGCGGAGCGTCTTCGCGAAGGACGACGGACCGGAAGCGGCGGAAAGTAACGCGGCGACGACTTCCATGTCCATCGAGCGCGGGTAAACCTGGCCGACGGCGCCAAGCGAGTGCGGGATGCCGAGGTGCACGAGCACACGGCCTTCGAGCTGCGAGACCTTGGCGGTGTCGCCGGAGAAAAGCGTGAGCTGGTCGAGCTGCGTACCAACGGCGCCCTTGAGCCCGCGGGCGGCGAAAGCGGCGAGCGCGGCGTCGACCTGCGCGATGCCGCGCAAGCATTCCTCACCGAACATCGCCCAGCGCTTGCCGACGGTGGTGGGCTGCGCGGCGACATTGTGCGTGCGGGCTGCGATAAGGATATCGCGGTCGGCCTGCGCGCGACGAGCGAGCGCGGCAAGCGCGGCCACGCCCTTGGCGCGGACGAGCTGGAGCGACCGGAAGACCTGGA
>Ga0208966_1000529_pt1 | contig 12066 bp, 9 predicted proteins | sample GreLakmeHU45MSRF_FD_187701 | JGI IMG/M metagenome (GOLD analysis project Ga0208966, IMG submission 187701) | Freshwater lentic microbial communities from great Laurentian Lakes, MI, USA - Great Lakes metaG HU45MSRF (SPAdes) | ecosystem: Environmental > Aquatic > Freshwater > Lake | place: Great...
CCGACATCTGTAGTTGATGTACTAAATACCAAAGCCCAACAGCGATCCCCTAATGATAATTCTCCTGAGCCACAAGGTCAATTTTTTGAAGATTTTTCTGAACCACAAGGACCTACTCAAGAAAGAAAAAAAGAGAGTCAAGTTGAAAAGATCATGCGTTTTAGACGTCAACTAGATGAAGAAAAAGAAAAAGAAAGACTTGAAAAACTCGAGGAATCCCTTCGTAAAAGAAAGGCTGACGATAAAGAATATGATCGACGGAAATTATTAGCTAAAGAAGCACTGCAAGAAAATCCACCATCTTCTCCTCCTGAGTCAGGATTTTCTATAGCACCACTTCATCTGCCAGGTAGGTTTGGGGGGAATCGCAAACATATGGCGGATGAAGTTGGTGTTGCACCGGATGGTCATCATGAACGTGATGAAAATTTTACAGTGCTGCTAACTAAATTAAATGAAAAAGAAAATGCAGCAGCTAAGCTAAGTTATGAAAAATATAAACAAAGAGAAAAAGAAGAAGAGTTGCAGAGGATGGATAAAAAAAGAAAAGCAGAGGATGATGAAGAAAAAGATGGCAACCAAAAAGATCCGCATCAAGGAAATGGTGGCGATAAAGATCCTGGTCATGGAAATGGTGGAGGATCTAGCAGTAAAGGAAATGGTGGTTACCAAGGCTCGAGTAGTCATGGAAATGGTGGTTACCAAAGAGGTGCTGGCGGTGGTTATAGCCAAGGAAGGTAATATAATCTTAGAAAGTTTAAGATAAATATTTTGTAACCACGCAAAATATTTTATCTTATAAAAATTTGCCTTGAAATTTTACTTTGAAATTTTGCCTTGAAATTTTTTAATCAATTCTAAATTTTGACAATTTGCGCAAGCTTATGAAAAAATATCTAGGAAAAAATCTTCGGTACTTTTTTAATTTGAATTTTTTTCTTTAATCTCTTCTAATTCAAGCCATCTATTTTCAAGTTTTTGAATTTCATTTTGATGCTTAGATATTTCTAGACTAATATTGGCAAAATCGTTGGGGTTGTAGTTGTCACAATTTACTAATTCTTCGCTTAATTGTAAAATATTTTGATTAAGTTTAGTAATTTTTTCATTGATTTTTTCTTGCTCTAAGCCCATTTTATATGAAAAAATAACTGGCTGATTATTTATAAAATTTTTATTTTTTTCGAATATTCTTTGATTGCTTGATGAATTTTTTATTAAAATTTCATTAGCAATTTCATTAAAATTAATATTTAATTTTTTTTGATTTTTTTGTTTAAACTCGATGTAATCAGTATATCCGCCAAGATGTTGATTGATAATTCCATCACCTTCAAAAGCAAGAATGCTGGTAGCAACATTATCTAAAAAATCACGATCATGAGAAACCACGATTAGCGTGCCTTGATAAGCTTCAAGATAATCTTGCAAAATATCTAGCGTATCCATATCAAGATCATTAGTTGGCTCGTCAAGAATCATAAAATTTCCAGGATTTGCTAAGGTTTTAGCTAAGAGTAGACGATTTTGTTGACCTCCCGAAAGGCTTGAAACTAAAGTGTCGCGCTCATCAGGGTTAAAAGCAAAATCCTGCAAATATCCACAAATATGGCGAGTCTTGCCATTAGCTAATTGCACATAATCGCCACCGCTATCGCAAAGAATTTCTTGAATAGTATTTTGCGGTTTAATGGCACTTCTTAATTGATCGAAATAAGAAAATGAAATATCACGAGCCATTTTAATTTTACCAGTAGTTGGAAAAATTTCGCCAATCATTAATTTTAAAAAAGTTGATTTTCCTGCGCCATTACGACCAATAATTCCAATTCTTTCTTGTCTTAATATCTTTAATGATAATTTATTAATAATTACTAACTTTTGTGAATTATTAACTATTTCATAACTAACATTATTAAGATTCATTATTAATTGCGGAGAGTCTTCTTCATAATCACTGACATTAATTTTTATAGATTTTTGATTGGCATTGACAATTTTGCGCTGGTTGGCAAGTTTAGTTTTTAAATCGCCAAGGAGGTGAAGTCTACCAATATTTCTTTTGCGTCTACCGGTAACTCCTGTTTGAAGCCATTGACTTTCCATTTCAACTTTCTTTTGTAAATTTTCGATTGATCTTTGCTCATGTTCAACGATATTTTGGGACCATTCGTCAAAATTTTTATAACCTTGCAAATTGACCTTGATTTGACCAGCGCGAATCCAAAATACTTTGTTAGAAATCTTTTCTAGAAATTTACGATCATGAGAAATTACTACCATTGCGCCATTATAGCTTTGCAAATAATTTTCTAACCATTCGATAACTTCTAAATCAAGATGGTTAGTTGGCTCATCAAGTAATAAAATATCTGGCTCAAGAGCAAGTGCGAATGCGAGATGAACTCTTCGAGCTTGTCCACCAGAAAGATTGTGGGTGAGGGCGGTTTTATCAATTTTTAGATTTTCGCAAATTATGTCGATAAGATATTTTTTATGTTCATCAAGCTTTAAGCCATTGCAAATAAAGTCTTCAATAGAAATATTGCTAGGAAGTTTTTCATTCTGGGTTAAATAGCCTAGAATTGAATTAGGCATTTGAAATCGATTTCCACAATCAATCTCAAAGCGATTGGCAATGGCATTCATAAGGGTAGTTTTGCCAACGCCATTTTTGCCAATCAAACAAATTCGATCTTTTTCAAAGAGATGTAAATCGAGATTTTCAAATAAAACTTTTTTTGCGAATGAAATTGTTGCTTGCCTAAGAGATAAAACTGGGTGTTTACTCATTAAATTTTTTACTTTAGAAATTGAAATTGATATTATATAATATATTAAAAAAATAATTTTATTAAATTCTATGACAAAAAAACAAATTGCCAAGGGCCATTTTAATGCTGAAATTATAACCCTTAATAACGGCTTAAGACTTAGTGTAGACGAAATGCCAGAAGTTGAAACGGTTTCAATTGGAGTATTTGTAAATACAGGTAGTCGTAATGAAAACTTAAAAACCAACGGTATTTCACATTTTCTTGAACATATGGCTTTCAAGGGAACCATAACTCGAAATGCCAAACAAATCGCTGAAGAATTTGAAGGAATTGGTGGACATATTAACGCTTATACTTCTAAGGAAAAAACTGTTTATTACGTAAAAGTATTAAAAAAATATAGCGAATTTGCCATTGAGTTTCTAGCGGATATTTTACAAAATTCAATTTTTGATAAAACCGAATTAGAAAAAGAACGTGGAGTTATTTTGCAAGAAATAGCCATGACCAATGATGCTCCAGACGATATTATTTTTGATTATTTTCAACATACTGCATTTCCAAAACAAGAATTAGGACGGTCAATTTTAGGAGAAATTGATAACGTAAAAAATTTTACGCGTAACGATTTTATTAAATATATAAAAAATCAATATAACTTCTCAAGCATTGCAGTTGTAGCGTCAGGAAATATTAAAAAAGATGATTTATTAAAATGGACAAAAAAATATTTTAATAATTTAAGTGAGAATAAAATTTCCAAACCCAAAGCTGCAAAATATCTTGGAGGTGAATTTCGTAAAGAAAAAAAATTAGAACAAGTTAATATGGTTCTTGGTTTTAAAGGCATATCCTATCACGATAAAAATTATTATAAGGCGCAAACTTTAGCGATGATCTTGGGTGGAGGAATGTCGTCGAGATTATTTCAAGAAGTCCGCGAAAATTTAGGTTTAGCTTATTCGATATATGCTTTTAACAGCTGTTATGATGACACGGGATTATTTGCAATTTATGCAGGAACAACTCCCGAAAAATGTGATCAACTTTTAGAAACAACTAAAAAAGAAATTAGCAAAATTTGTCAAAAAATTACCAAAGAAGAATTGCAAAGAGTAATTACACAATTTCAAGCTAGTTTATTAATGGCTAAGGAAAGCACAAGCTCTAGGATGCAAAGACGTGGAATTGATATAGTTTCATTAAATAAAATTGTCAGCGATGATGAAATTAATAAAGCTTTGCAAGAAATTACACTTAAAAATTTAACTGATTTCGCACAAGAAACTTTCTATAATTCTAAACCAACAATTGCGATGATTGGTAAGGTAAAAAAAATTAAAGATTTTTCAATCTAAATTTAAAAATCTTTAAAAAAGTTACTTGCAAAAATTTTGTTTTTAAGGCAAAAATAAATAATATTTTTTTTAAAACAAATTAGGATTTTATGAATTTAAGCAATAATGCATTATCATTAGAGATTGATAAAAATGGCGTTGCTAATTTAATTTTTGATGCATGCAATCAAAAGGTCAATAAACTTTCTATTCAGGTTTTAGAAGAGTTTGAGAAGTATATTGAGCAAATAAAAAATGATTCCAAAGTAAAAATTTTAATAATTTCATCCGCTAAAAAAGACAATTTTATTGCAGGTGCAGATATCAATGAAATTAAGGCAATTAATGATAAAAAAGATGCTCAGCAAAAAATTTCGCGTGGTCAAAATATTTTAGATAAAATTTCAAATTTAAGAATCCCAACAATTGCAGTTATCCGTGGATCTTGTTTGGGTGGCGGATTGGAATTGGCTCTTGCTTGCCAATATCGCGTAGGAATTATTCATTCAAAAACTATATTTGGATTGCCTGAAGTTAATCTTGGAGTAATACCGGGATTTGGTGGAACACTTCGTTTGCCATCTTTAGTTGGCCTTGAAGAGTCATTAAAAATTATTCTTTCAGGCAAATCAATTGACGTTAACAAAGCTTTGAAAATTGGTTTAATTGATGTTGCATTTCATAATGAATTTATTGAAGAAAAATTGCCAGAATTTACTAAGGAAATTCTTGGCAATCCTTTAAAAAATAATTATTTAAAAGTACGAGCTGATTCTTTAAAAAAACGTATAATTTTTGAAAATTTATTATTAAAAAAACATTTAATTTTTCATTTCGTTAATAAGGATTTATGGGATAAAACTAAGGGTCAATATTTAGCGCCATTTTATGCGTTAGAAGTAATTCGCAAAACCTATGGTAAAAAAGTAAATAAACGAACTTTAGGTATTGAAAGAGAAGCTTTCGTAGAATTGGTAATTGGAGAAATTTCTAAAAATTTAATTGAAATATTTTTTACCAATGAAGCGTTAAAAAAAGATTATATTGGCGAAGATACGAAAAATTTTTCTATACAAAACGTAGCATTACTTGGTGCAGGAATAATGGGCGGAGGAATAGCATGGATATTTGCTAATAATAACATTAAAATTCGTATAAAAGATATTTCACAAAAAGCCATTGCTTTAGGTTATAATCAAGTTTTAAAAAATTTTAATTTCCTTAAAAAAATTAGAAAACTTAATGAATCGCAAGTTAACATGAAGATTGCCAATATAAGCTCTGGACTTGATTTTACTGGGTTTGATAATGTTGATTTAGTAATTGAAGCAGTTATTGAAAATATCGATATTAAAAATCGTACCTTAATTGAAGTTGAAAAATTTGTAAAAAATGAAACAATAATTGTCTCAAATACTTCTTCATTATCTATTTCACAAATGGCCAAATCCCTACAAAACCCTAGTCGTTTCGCCGGTATGCATTTTTTTAATCCTGTAAATCGGATGCCATTAGTTGAAATAATTCGTGGACAAGAAACTAATGAAAAAACAATTTCGCAATTAGTTATGATCGCCAGAAATCTGGGTAAAACACCAATCGTTGTTAAGGATGTTGCGGGATTTTTAGTAAATAGAATTTTATTACCTTATATTCTTGAAGCAACTTATCTTGCGCAAGAAGGTGCTAAAATTGTTGACATAGATTACGCCTTGGAAAGATTTGGCATGCCGATGGGACCTTTTATTCTAGCTGATACTGTAGGAATTGATGTGGGTTTAAAGGTTATGCATTCTTTGTTCGAGGCTTATGGTTCGAGAATGCAAATTTCTCAATTCATGGCTGAATTTGAAAATCATCGCGAGCTTCTCGGAAAAAAAACCCAAAAAGGTTTCTATATTTATGATGAAAAAAAATCTTCCAAAAAACCAATTTACAACATTGCAATAGATAAAATTCTTTCTGATATAAAGCAAAAAAATAATCTAAAAAATACTGATTTTTCTTATAATCAAATACTTGAAAGAGCGATGTTGGTGATGATTAATGAATCATCAAAATGCTTAGAAGAAAATGTTGTAAAAAATTCGGCCTATCTTGATATGGCAATGATTATTGGTGCAGGATTTCCAGCTTTTCGAGGAGGGGTATTACGTTATGCTGATACAATTGGTTCATCAAATATTGTTACAAAATTACAAGCTCTTGAGGATAAGTTTGGCAAGCGTTATAAAGCTAGCGATTTACTAATTAAAATGGCTAACAATAATCAAAAATTTTACCAATGAGAATAATCGGTATCGATCCGGGCCTCACAAAAACAGGAGTTGGCATTATTGATATTAAAAATAATATTGCTTATTATGTTTCGTCAGCAACTATTTATTCCTCACCTTCTCAACAACTTTCAGTAAGACTAAAGCATTTTCACGATAATTTAACAGAAATTATTAAATATTATCAGCCAAATGTTTCGGCGATTGAGGAAATTTTTTTAAATTCAAATCCACTGTCCTCCCTTAAGCTAGGCCATGCTCGTGGATCATTAATTCTTAGTTTAGCATTGGGTAATTTAGAAGTTTACGAATATTCTACTACGCAAATTAAGAAAACTGTTTCTGGAGTTGGAAGGGCTGATAAAAATCAAATAAAAATGATGGTAAAAATAATTTTACCTAATGCCCAATTTAAAACTGAAGATGAGGCAGATGCTTTAGCTGTAGCGCTAACTCATTATCAACATATCGATAAATTTTAAAAATAATATCACGTAACTTCATGTAAAATAATTACCTAGAAAGTTGAATTGGCATTATCTAAGTTGTTCATTATTTTCGTTGATTTTATCATTCATTTGTTGATAGTTTTTAATCGCTGATAAAATATTTTTACCATTTCCTGCTGGACTAGTTTGAACATCGGAATCGTTTAAAGATTGAGTAGTTTCCGTTTTCTTCAGCAATGATTTTTCTTTTGACCCTTTTTTCTTAATCAAGGCAATAACCGCTTTACCTTCAACAACTGAGTTAGATCCTAAGATGAAAGTTTGATTGGGTCTCAATTCAAATTCACTTTCAACTATATTGCTATTCAAATCAACTCTTGGAGCCGTAGTTTCATCTTTTTTTCCAGATAAAATTTTCCATTTACTTAAATTCATTTTCCACCTAATCTTGATGCGATCATTAACAATACTTGAAACATAAATTTCTTTTTGTTCATTATTTGTGGTTGTAGAAATTTTTTGATCATTGAGCCAAATAACCCAATCATTCGGAGCAAAATAAATTACCGAGCCAAGGTAAATATATGATTTTTCATTTTCCTCAACTTCGTTTTCCTCATTTTTTTCTACTTCTTCTGCGGGAGTTATTTTTTCTATTTTATCAAGACCTTCTGGAACATAAATTTGATTATTTTTTAATGAATCAATTGCTCGATTAATATTACCAAGCTCTTTATTATCAAACATCAAAGCCTCGACTTGAGTGCCATTTGGATCGCCAAAAATATTGCTAATTGAGTTAGAAATACTTGCTGCAGATATTTGCCCTAAGCTGTTATTTTGAATCGCAATTGGATTTGGGATTCCAGCTTGCATTGGAGGTTGCGGTGGATTTGTTGATAACGCAGATGCTGTTGGCGATTGCATTGAAGGTTGCGGTGGATTTGCTGGTAATGCAGATGCTGTTGGCGATTGCATTGAAGGTTGTGGATAGTTAGCGATATCGTTTTTAATTGCGCTTGAGTCATTGATAGCCGGTGTTGGTTGGGGTGGTTTTATTGGTGATTGAGCTAGTGACTTTTTGTTTAAAAAAATAACTATTATCAATAAAAAAATAAAAGAAAGTTGGCAAGTCAATTTTAAATTAATTTGATTTTTTTTTAAATAAAATTTCATTGATTAGGTGATGATTCCATTTTAATTATTGATGATTTTCGTGAAGCATTATTTTTAGTTTTATCTTCTTCCTTAAATGCATACCAGTAAAATTCGACTTTAGCAATAATATTGCCATTTCCAGACCCAGCGCTGATGCTTACTAAATTATCCTCACTATATTCCTTATCTTTACGAATATCAAAAATTGTAAGAATTGTAAAACCATTTAATGATTTTAAAAATTCTCTAACAAATAAAAAAACTCGATCATCTGTGTAAGCTCTGAAATTTAGAGTTACAGTTGTTAATAATACTGAAAAAGATTTTAATTTAAATGGCTCATCCTTCAAATTTTCTGGTACTGCAATTTTAATTTCTCGTGAGGTTATGTTATATTTATCACCTATTGTTTTAAGCTTAATATTAATTTCATCCATTTTAATTCCCGAAAAGTTTGTACGTTTTTCTTTGGAAATTTGTGTATATAAATCTTTATATTTTTTTGCTTTTGAAGATTTACCAATGATCGACTGAGTTTTAGATTTTATTAAATCAGTTTCGCTATTAATTTTATTGGTTTGTTCTCTTGATGATTTGATTTGATAGATAGAAAAAAAAATACAGCAAATAAAAATAACTATTGAAACTACTAAAATAATAGAATTTATCACAATGGTTCTCTTTAAAGCGCTAATCTTCATGGAATATTGCGGTTTACATTAAAAGTAACTGGATAACTTGGATATTTCTTAGTAAAATCCATATCTCTAGACATTTCTCGGATTTTAACATCATTGCCTTCATATTCATTTCTCACCGCTGAATTTAGGTCATCAAAACTGGCAAACAAATCATCAATATCGCCGCTTTCATTGATCAATTCTCCAGCAAATAATATTTGATAATTAGGAATTTGCGTAGGAATTTTACTGTTTATTGAACCACCAATTATAGAAAATTTATCTAATTTAACGGAGTAATTTTTAATAAATTTTAATTGGGAATAAAATTCAAAATTTTTATCACGAATATTTCCAAAAATTTCCTGCATTTTTCCAAGATCATCAATGCGCTCTGGGGAGTCAGTGATGGTATCAATATTTTCTTTAGTTTCCATTAAAAATGATTTTTTTATTCGTGATAATTCATTGGACGCAGCGAGTCTATCAGTTTCAAATTTTTCAATTATTTTTTCACCATCATTATGAAAATAAATATTGCTAATTATTGCGAGGAATATTAGCAAAACAGAAACCGCATTGGCATAATAAATTGAAGTTGAAATTACAAAAAAATCTTCTAATTTTTTTATTTTATCATTGGTGAATTTTAAGAATTTTTTTGAATTGGCAAATACATTAGAGATCACCAAATCAGAATTGCCAGCATTACCTGATATTATTTTTTGATTACCAACTTCTTTTGCAATTATATTTGGATTTAAATTGATATAATTTAGCTCTGGATTCGCTGAATTCTTTAGAAGATCAATGACGCTATCCGGTAAGATGTTGACAATATCTAGCTCATTAAGAGCAACATCGCGATATAATCTTTTTAAATATTCAAAAGTGCTGTAAATATCTTGTTCATATTTTACAATAAAATCTGCATTTGTAAAATTATAATTTACCACTCTTGTAAAAATAATCCCTTGATCATTGAAAACCATTTGCCTAGTTCCAGAGACTTTATTTTGAATGATTAAAAGATATAAATCATTTTTTTTATTTTTAATTTTAGAGCGATTATCAATGGTATTTTTTATAACTTTAAAAAATGTAAACGCTTCGGCAGGAAGCATATAAATTCCAACTACACGATTTGGAAGATCAATTAAGTAATCAACCCAATTATTTATAAAATCTGCGTTTGAAGTTGAGATAAATAAACATTCTAATTTTGCACCGGTTTCAGAATTCCACTTAACAGAATGAAGCGGACTTTTGTCGTAGGTCTTGCGACTTGATAATATTAAAAAATTTTTAATACTTTGAGTGTCTCCATCGGAAAAAAGATCGCGTTTAGCAATTCGATAAATATCAGATTTTCTAATTGAAGGATAAATTTTCTTTTTATAGCTTTGATCAACTGTATCTAAGAGGATATAGATTGTAATATTTTTATTTTGCTTAAAAATTTTTTCAATTTCAAATTTAGCATCATCACTTAACTCTTCAACAAAGATCTTGCTAATAATATTTTTTTTGTGATGAAGGGCTATTATAGTGCCATTATTGCCGATAGTTATAACAAAAGTTTTACTAGAAAACATTGGAATTTAAAAATATTTTTACGATAATTGAAAAATTGGTTATTAAATATTTTTAAAAACTATTTCAAAAAAATGCAATTTTTTAGCTATGATACTTGGTATTGGAAATGATATTGTCGCAATTAGCAGAATCGAAAAAATTTTTTCACAATATGGTAATAAATTTTTAAAAAAAATATATTGTGAAAATGAAATTAAAATTGCCCAAAATTATTTTAATCAAGGCAAAAATAATAAATTATATTCATATTTAGCAAAAAGATTCTCTGCTAAAGAAGCATGCGCTAAGGCCATTGGAATAGGGCTTGGACGGGGTATTAATTTTAACGATATTGCGATTGTTAATAATGAATTGGGAAAAGCTGAAATAAAAATTTCAGATGAAAAAATTAATTTTATTAAGAAAATTTTATCTTGCGAAAATTTTTATATTCATCTTAGTTTAAGTGATGAAAAAGACCTTGCTAGCGCAATGGTGATAATTGAAAAAATTGATAATAAAATTTAAATTTATGACGAAAAAAATTTTAGTAATTGGTTCGGGATCCTGGGGAACAGCGATTGCAGGGCATTTGGCAAAGACAAATTTATCGGTTAATTTATTAACAAGAAATAAGGAAACGCTAAATGAAATTAATAATTTTCATCATAACGAAAAATATTTACCGAAAATAAATTTATCAAAAAATCTTAAGGCAATTACCGAAATTAATGGTGATTATGAATTTGTTTTTATAGCCCTACCAAGTAAAAATATTGCTGAAATATTTCTAAAAATATCGCAAATTAAATTTAATCAAGAATGCTGTTTTGTAATTTGCAGCAAAGGCTTAATTGAAGAGAGTTTAGAATTTTTTAGCAATGCTTTTGAGCGTATCATTGGTCATAAAAATTATGCAATTTTATCAGGACCAAATTTTGCAATTGAAGTTGCGCAAGGGCTTCCCACTATTTCTACAATTGCTTGCAATGATATTGCAATTTTTAAGAAAATTAGTTTGATTACTGATAATGAGAATTTTAAAACAACTTATTGCGATGCTGTAGAATGTGTAGAATTAAGCGCAGTGATGAAAAATATTATTGCAATTGGTTGCGGATTAATTGAAGGATTAAATTTAGGAAATAATGCAAAATCCGCACTTCTAGTTAAAGGAATTATTGAAATTAGAGAATTATGTTTGGCATTAAAAATTAAAGTGGATTTATTTTCTCCAGCAGGATTTGGCGATATTTTTCTTACATGCTCATCAACAAAATCAAGAAACTTCTCTTTAGGATTATTGTTAGCCAATAATCAAGAAATTCCTCAAGAAAAAACCTTTGAGGGGTTGAATGCCTTAAATATAATTCTAAAATTAGCTAAAAAATTAGAATTAAAACTGGATTTATGTGAATTATTATCTAAAATAACCAATAAAGAGATAGCTCGCGAAAAATATTTGAATTTGTTAGTCAAAACCATTTTACAATAAATCAAAATATAATTAAATAAATATCTTTAAATATATTTTGTCAAAATAGCTTAATTATTATATAATATTTTAAAAATGAACAATCTTAGTGAAAAAAACTTAAAAACTACTAACATGATTTTAATTCTTGATTTTGGAAGTCAGGTGACGCAATTAATTGCAAGAAGAATTCGTGAATTGGGAGTTTTTTGTGAAGTTAAAAACTTTAATATTTCTCAAGACGAAATCAATAAAATAAACCCTCGAGCAATTATTCTTTCGGGAGGTCCAGCTTCAGTATTTGAAGAAAATGCGCCAATTATTGATAAAAATATTTTCA
>Ga0208966_1000530_pt1 | contig 12063 bp, 14 predicted proteins | sample GreLakmeHU45MSRF_FD_187701 | JGI IMG/M metagenome (GOLD analysis project Ga0208966, IMG submission 187701) | Freshwater lentic microbial communities from great Laurentian Lakes, MI, USA - Great Lakes metaG HU45MSRF (SPAdes) | ecosystem: Environmental > Aquatic > Freshwater > Lake | place: Great...
TTGATCGAGAAGAATGCCATCGGCATATTGATCACTTGTCCACTCCTGTCTTGCGATAATATTCTCTAATCGATTTAGATGTTTAACACCTGAAAGCATAGAAGGGTTAAGTTTATGCTTACATACATAAAGACTGACGCCAGACTTAAAACTCGCTTTGGGGTAGATTGGCATGTTAGTTTTAATTAAAAAACGATTATGTAAGATGTCCTTATTAAATTTATAGCCTCGCTCACTAACACCTCTCGAAATAATAAATTTTCCTACTGCTTTTTTCTTAGTTTTAAATAAGGAATGAATATCGGAAAGCAATTCTTTTTCTTTTGGGGGTTTGATTTTCATCGCAAAACAATCTTCAACTATTTTTTTATATTGATATTTCCAGTGGCGAGGTTTTTTATCCTCCACCACAAAAGTTCTAAAAATACCATCACCATATTGAAACGCACGATCGAATGGACTGATCTTCTGAAATTTACCGTTAATGAGGAATTGTTTTGACAAGTTAAACGGCCAGTGGTGAATTAATGAATGAGTTCATTTTAGATTAAACCCCGTTTGTAAAAGTCTATACCTTCTTAAATACAAGGCTTCCGTTAGTTCCACCAAAGCCAAAGTTATTTTTGAGGGCAACCTCAATTTTCATTGGTCTTGCTTCATTGGCGCAATAATCAAGATCACATTCAGGATCTTGGTTAAAAATATTAATAGTGGGTGGAGAGATCTGATTATGAATAGCTAGCACCGTAAATACAGATTCAATGCCGCCTGCCCCACCTAACAAATGTCCTGTCATTGATTTTGTAGAATTAACAACAAGTCTTTTTGCGTGATCTCCAAATGAAGCTTTAATCGCATTAGTTTCGTTAAGGTCGCCAAGAGGTGTGGATGTGCCATGTGCATTAATGTATTGAACATTATCGGTATTCACATGTGCATTTTTTAATGCATTAACAATAGAGCGTCTTGGCCCGTCCATATTAGGTGCGGTAATATGATACGCATCGGCACTCATGCCGTAACCTGAAAGTTCTGCATAAATCTTAGCGCCTCTTTGTTTTGCATGCTCATACTCCTCAAGCACCATAACTCCAGCGCCTTCGCCAATCACAAAACCGTCGCGGTCTCTGTCCCATGGGCGGCTTGCTGTTTTTGGATCATCATTGCGTGATGAAAGTGCTTTGGCTGAAGAAAATCCAGCGACTGATAATTTGGTAATAGCAGCTTCTGAACCCCCAGCTAACATCACATCAGCATCGCCATATTCAATCATGCGCGCTGCGTCACCAATGGAATGAGTACCTGTTGTACATGCAGTCACAATAGATACATTAGGACCTTTTAAATTAAGCATGATAGAAAGATTGCCAGAGATCATATTAATAATCGTACCCGGAATAAAAAATGGTGACACCTTACGGACACCACCTTCATCAAACATATCGCCAGTAGATTCAATTAAAGGAATGCCGCCAATACCAGAGCCTACAGATACACCGATACGCTCACTATTGCTTTCATTCACTTCAATGCCGGAATCTTTAAATGCTTCAATGCCTGCTGCAATACCGAATTGGATGAAGGTATCCATGCGTCTTGCATCTTTAGGGGGGATGTATGCGAGTGGATCAAAGTTTTTAACTTCACCTGCAACTTGCGAAGGAAATGTTGAGCAATCAAACTTGGTAATTTTACCTATGCCCGATTGGCCATTAATGATATTCGCCCATGATTCTGCTACCCCTATACCCACAGGAGTAATCAAACCTAAACCGGTGACTACAACTCTTCTCTTCGACATGGATTTAATCCAACCCTTTCAATATGAGGAAAAGGTTAGATCACATATGAATTATTTTAGATTTTTGTTGATGTAATCAACAGCTTGCTGAACTGTAGTAATCTTTTCAGCTTCTTCGTCAGGAATTTCACAATCAAACTCTTCTTCTAAAGCCATTACGAGTTCAACTGTATCAAGTGAGTCAGCACCTAAATCATCTACGAATGATGATGTATTTTTTACATCAGCTTCTTTAGTGCCAAGTTGTTCTGCAACAATTTTTTTTACACGTTGTTCGATGTCAGACATCTAAAATACCCCTTTTATTTAAGAAATGACCCTAAAGCCATGCGTTATTTTAACAAATCTTGTTAAGAATTTTGTAATAAAGTTAAAAAAATAACTTAAATCATTAGCATTCCACCATTGACATGAAGAGTCTCGCCTGTAATATAAGACGCTTCTTTTGAGGCTAAAAAGCATACTGCAGCGCCAATATCCTCAGGACTTCCTAATCGTCCCAATGGCACATGATCTAGAAGCTGCTTTTTATGTTCTTCTGACAATCCTTTGGTCATATCTGTATCAATAAATCCAGGCGCAACACAATTGACAGTAATACCTCGACTCCCAATTTCTTTGGCTAGAGATTTTGTGAATCCAGTCACACCGGCTTTTGCTGCAGCATAATTTGTTTGTCCTGCATTACCCATATGACCTACAACAGAAGTAATATTAATAATTCTACCGTAGCGACTTTTCATCATGCTTCGAATGAGGGCCTGACTCATGCGAAAAATAGATTTTAAATTAGTCGACATGACATCATCCCACTCTTCTTCCTTCATACGCATGAGTAACATATCTTTAGTAATGCCGGCGTTATTTACAAGTATTGAAATATCTCCATGCTCTTTAATAATGGCATCTACAGTTTGTAAAATAGCTTCATTATCATTGACATCTAATTTAATCCCTTTGCCTAAAACATTTTGATCTTTCAAAAATGTTGAAATTTTTTGAGCGCCATCTTCTGTTGTTGCGGTGCCAATCACAAAAGCTTTTTGTTTGCCCAAACTTAAGGCGATCGATTGTCCAATGCCTCGGCTAGCACCTGTGACAAGCGCAACTTGATTTTCAAGATTCATAAACATAATTTTCCCTAGATAGTTTTACTGTATGAGTACTTTAAATTCATCCATAGCACCTTCATTAATAAGAGCGGTGCCTTTTAATTCAGCAGAGATACGCTTAGTGAGACCTGTAAGTACCTTGCCTGGACCACATTCTGCAATACTACTAATTTTATGTAATGCCATCTTTTCAATAGTTTCAACCCATCTTACTGGATAACAAAGTTGTTTTGAAAGCGCATCTTTAATTTGATTTGCATCATGATGCTCCATCACATCCACATTGTGAATAACCGGAATATTTGGTTTTTTAATTGTAATATGGGTTAAATATTCTTTTAACTCCTCAGATGCTTTCTGCATAAGACAGCAATGCGAAGGAACACTGACAGGAAGAAGAATAGCTCGTTTAGCACCTTTTGATTTTGCTATTTCGATTGCTCGCTCTACTGCTAACATATTGCCTGCAATCACAACCTGCCCTGGCGAGTTAAAATTGACCGCTTCGACCACTTCATTTTCTTGAGCTTCCTTGCATGCATCTATGACATCTGAGTCAGACATACCGAGAATAGCAGCCATCGCACCCACACCTTCAGGAACAGCTTTTTGCATGACTTCTGCTCTATATTTAACAAGCTTCAAAGCATCATTAAACTCAATCGCGTTTGAGGCAACAAGCGCTGTATATTCGCCCAGGCTATGTCCTGCTAAATAACTGGGAAGCTGATCTGATTTAGATTGCCAAAGACGCCATGTTGCAATGCCTGCTGTAAGGAGTATTGGCTGTGTATGAATGGTTTGATGTATGTTTTCATTAGGATCAGTCGCCATTTTCCAAAAATCAATATTAAGAATTTGAGACGCTTCATTAAAGGTTGATTGAATCAAGGGATGATCATTAAAATCTGCCATCATGCCCACAGATTGCGAGCCTTGACCCGGAAAAATAAAAGAAAAATTATTCATAATTCACTTGATATATCATTCTTAAGTATATGATTTTAATACTTTATTAAAGCAGATCCCCAGGTAAATCCACCACCAAAGGCTTCCATCAAAAGCGTTTCACCCCTTTTGATTTTATGCTCACGAATAGCGGTATCAAGCGCCAAAGGAATCGACGCTGCTGAAGTATTACCATGCCTGTCAATAGTAACGATGACACGATCCATACTCATATTTAATTTTTTTGCGGTTGCTTCTAAAATTCTAATATTAGCTTGATGAGGAACAAGCCAATCAATATCTGACTTATCTAATTGATTCATTTTAAGCGTTTCATCCACAATAGAATCTAGTGTATTTACAGCCATTTTAAAGACTTGATTACCTTGCATTTCTATCGTGGTTTTTCCTTTTTGATGAGATACACCACTGGGCACATGAAGTAATTTTTCGTAAGCACCGTCTGCATGAATGTGAGTAGATAAGATACCCGGCTGATCTGATGCTTCAAGAATAACAGCACCTCCACCATCACCCCAAAGAATAGCGTTGCTTCGATCTGAATAATCTGTAATGCGAGACATGGAATCAGCACCAATCACTAGTACACATTTCGCGACACCTGTTTTAATAAAATTATCTGCCACAGAAAGTGCATATATAAAACCGCTGCATACCGCTTGAAGATCGAATGCTGGGCATAGGGACAAGCCAAGTTTGGTTTGAACGATACAAGCTGTGCTTGGAAATATTTTATCAGGCGTAGTTGTTGCTACAATAATGAGGTCAATTTTATTTGCATCAATACCAGAAGCGTCAATTGCTTGCTTAGAAGCCTCTACCGCCAAATCGCTCGTGTATTGATGTGCTGATACAATATGTCTTTCTTTAATGCCCGTTCTTGTCGTAATCCATTCGTCTGTGGTCTCAAACATTTTTTCAAGATCAAGATTGCTTAGTATTTTTTCGGGGAGGTAACTTCCTGTCCCTGTAATTTTTGAAAAAATCATATATTTTCTGAAGATGAAATATCTAAGGGCATTTCTAATTCAAGTTGTTTTTGAATATTCTCTAGCACATTATTTTTTGACTCTTCAATGGCCGTTCGAATGGCGTAAAAGAAAGAGTAGCTATCAGCCCCACCATGACTCTTAACTACAATACCCTTAAGACCTAAAAAACTAGCGCCATTGTATCTTCTAGGGTCAAGTCTTTTTTTAAATCGATTAAGTACGAGCAAAGAAACAAATGCCATAAGTTTTGTAACCCAATTACGTTTAAATTCTTGCGTTAAAAATCGGCCCATAAGCTGAGCAATGCCTTCAGCAGTTTTTAATGCGACATTACCCACGAATCCATCACATACAACCACGTCAGTTGTACCTTTAAAGATGTCATTTCCTTCAACGTTACCATAAAAATTAAGGTGGCTTCGACGCAAAAGCTCCCCTGCTTCTTTCACTACTTCGTTACCTTTCATCTCTTCTGATCCGATATTAAGAAGACCTACGGAAGGCTTTGGATTGCCTGTCACAGAACTTACAAGCATAGCGCCCATCACTGCAAATTGTAATAAATGCTCTGCTGTGCAGTCTGTATTTGCGCCCAGGTCCAGCATGTAAGTCGTTCCTTTTTGACTAGGCAAGCTTGATGCAATGGCAGGCCTATCAATACCTGGCAGCATTTTTAATACATAACGCGCGGTCGCCATAAGCGCTCCTGTATTGCCGGCACTCACGCAAGCCTGAGCCTTTTCTTCCTTAATTAAATTAATAGCCACTCGCATGGAAGAGTCTTTTTTATTTTTTAAAGCACTTTGAGGGGATTCATCCATTTCAACTATTTCACTTGTATGTTGAATAGATAAACGCGTATTGGTGTAATTATTTTTTTGAAGCTCTATTTGAATAAGCTCTTTATCGCCAACCAAAATAATATGAAGATCATCATATCTTGATAACGCATTAATGGAGGATGGGATGGTGACAGAGGGGCCATGATCCCCGCTCATCGCGTCAACTGCTATGGTAATTGTCATTTGTTCTCTTAACGTTTAAGAGCAATGAAAGAAATAAATCAGAATAATTTAGAAGAATTATTCTGATTTATTCTGAATAACTTTTTTGCCTCTATAGTAGCCTGTTGGGCTTACGTGGTGACGTAAATGAACTTCGCCAGTAGTTGGTTCTACAGCAAGTGGTGGGTTAGATAAAAAATCGTGAGAACGATGCATTCCACGTTTTGATGGTGATTTTTTATTTTGCTGAACAGCCATAGCAACTCCTAAATTTAATTTTTATATATTTTTTGTTTTAAATCAGCAAACGGATGGATGCGATCTAATACGCCATCAGTTTTTTTATAGTGGCACTTATCATTTTCATGTTTTGGTGCACCAGGCATAGAGAGAATGATTTCGTCTTCAATAAGACTTAAAACATCCATCTTTGCACTACCCTCAATTAAGTCGTAATCCGCATGATCGTCAACTTGAAAATCAGTCAACTGGGTCTCTTCTTTAATCAAGTATCCTGATTTTAAAAAAATCGTATGCTCTAATTTTTCTGAACATCTTTGACAAATTAAGTCTAATTTACCTTCGATGAATAGCTCTTAACAAGCTTCTCTATGTTTATTTTCGAAGCCTCTTAAAACAAAAGCAATTGAATCTTCGAGATTTAAGCATAAATCTTGTAATCGCTTAAAATCAGAGAGGCGAATTATATCACGAATTTCTCTCGATTTTCTTGAAAAATCAATATTGTCTATATGCTGTTCCATCAATAGATTTCGGGTTAAAAGACACCATTATTATATAAGAAATGACATGCTATAATTTTCTTAAATTAACCCTAATTTAGTGATTTTTTGCTAAAAACTTAAGGCTTTTCATTGTTCAAAAAAATACTTATAGCGAACCGTGGTGAAATAGCGGTAAGGCTCATCCGCGCCTGTTCCGAGCTTGATATTACCTCGGTAGCGATTTATTCAGACGCAGACCGCCATGCGCTTCATGTCAAAAAAGCCGATGAATCCTATAATATTGGTGCTGATCCACTTGCTGGCTATTTAAACGCACATAATATTGTGAATATTGCCGTAACTTCTGGATGTGATGCTATTCATCCAGGATATGGTTTTTTGTCTGAAAATCCTGAATTAGCCGAGATATGTGCCAGGCGAGATATTAAATTCATTGGTCCCGATGCGGACATCATTCGTCAAATGGGGGATAAGATCCAAGCCAGAACAGCGATGATCGCAGCTTCAATTCCTGTTATTCCAGGAAGTGAAGGTAATATTAAGAGTCTTGATGATGCTAAAAGACTAGCTGTCTCTATTGACTTCCCTATCATGCTTAAAGCCACTAATGGTGGCGGTGGACGAGGTATTAGACGCTGTAATAACGAAAAAGAACTCATTGCTAATTATGATCGAGTGATTTCTGAAGCTACAAAAGCCTTTGGTAAGCCTGAGGTTTTTATTGAAAAATGTATCGTATCGCCCAAGCATATCGAGGTTCAAATTTTGGCTGACAGCTCCGGAAATGTGGTTCATCTTTTCGAAAGGGACTGCTCTATTCAAAGGCGTAATCAGAAACTCATTGAGATCGCACCCTCCCCTCAACTAACGAATGCTCAAAGAAATTATGTAGGTGAACTTGCAGTGAAAGCTGCCAAAGCAGTTAATTATGAGAACGCGGGTACCGTGGAGTTTCTTTTGGATGCTGAAAATAATTTTTACTTTATGGAGATGAATACGCGTCTTCAAGTAGAGCATACAATTACAGAATCAATTACCGGCATTGATATTGTTCAAGAGCAAATCAGAATTGCTTATGGATTATCATTACAATACAAACAAGAAGAGATTCAGTTTCGAGGCTTTGCGATTGAATATCGCATTAATGCGGAAGATCCCAAGTGTGACTTTATGCCCTCCTTTGGAAAAATTACGCGTTATTATGCACCTGGCGGACCCGGCGTTAGAATTGATGCTTCGATTTACACAGGCTATGTCATTCCACCTTATTACGACTCTATGTGTGCAAAGCTCACTGTATGGGCATTGAACTGGGAAAGTGTGATCCAGCGAGGTAAGAGAGCCCTCAATGATATTGTAGTATTTGGAGTTAAAACAACAATCCCTTATTATTTAGAAATTATGAATAATAAACAGTTCAAAGAAGCGAACTTCAATACGAGTTTTGTGGACGACCATCCAGAGCTTATTAATTACCAAAATGAATTTCCACCTGAATTAATGGCCGCAGCTATATCAGCAGCAATTGCCGCCCACGAAGGCATTTAAAGCGTTATGAAAAAAATACATATTACCGAATTGGTTTTAAGAGATGGGCATCAATGTCAAATTGCGACTAGACTTCGCACTGAAGACATGCTTCCTATATGCCCACAATTAGACGCACTTGGCTTTTGGTCGATTGAGGCATGGGGTGGAGCTACCTTTGATGCTTGTGTCAGATTTTTAAAAGAAGACCCATGGGAGCGCTTAAAGCTTTTAAGAAAGGCTTTACCAAACTCTCGAATACAAATGTTACTTCGAGGACAAAACTTATTAGGCTATCGTCACTATTCAGATGATGTTGTAGATGCATTTGTCAAACAATCAGCTAATAATGGTGTCGATGTATTTAGAATTTTTGACGCCATGAATGATGTCAGAAATCTTACAGCGTCTATTAAAGCAGTTAAAAAATATAAAAAACATGCGGAAGGTACTTTAAGCTATACCACAAGCCCTGTGCATGACATTCCTTATTTTGTGAATCTTGCAAAAGAAATGGAAAGTTACGGATGTGACACGATAGCCATTAAAGATATGGCTGGCCTCTTAAAGCCTTCGGTCACTAAAGAACTTGTGATGTCCTTAAAGAAATCAATCTCATTACCTATTCATGTTCATGCACATGCAACTTCAGGATTAGCAAGTATTAATCTTATAACTGCCGTGCAAAATGGTGCAGACATTATTGACACATGTAATTCAAGCTTTGCCGAAGGTGCAAGTCATCCGTCCACAGAGTCTATGATTGCTGCCTTAGAAGACTTAGGTTATAAAACAGATATTGATATTAAAAAAGTTGAAGAAATTAGTGAGCAGTTAAAGATTGTCAGAAAAAAATATTGGCAATTTGAATCCGATTACACGGGAGTAGATACGCGTGTCCTAAGCAATCAAGTCCCTGGCGGTATGATTTCTAATTTATCTAATCAGCTTAAAGAACAAGGTGCACTTGATCGTATGAATGAAGTGCTTCTTGAAATTCCTAAAGTACGAGAAGACTTAGGTTATCCCCCACTTGTAACACCCACTTCTCAGATTGTGGGTACCCAAGCAGTCTTAAATGTTTTAACAGGTGCTCGATATAAATCGATTACCAATGAAGTTAAAAGTTATTTTATGGGTGAATATGGAAAAGCACCTGGCAAAGTGAATCAAAAAATTCAAACGATGGCTATCGGTGAAAAAAAACCACTGTCATCCAGACCTGCCGATTCTTTGGAGCCTGAACTTGCAAAGCTAAAAATTGAAGCAGAGCAAATTACAAAATCTGATGAAGATATTTTAACGTATGCCATGTTTCCTGATGTTGCCAAGATATTTTTGCAGGAAAGAAATGCAGGCAGCATTAAACCAGAACCCTTACTTCCTAAAGACAATGTATTTTCGTCTGCTGAAAAGTTTGCACCTAGCGAATTCAATGTCACACTTCACGGGGAAACATTTAATATTAAATTAACCGGATCAGGCTATACCGGTGAGGCGAGGCGACCCTTCTATGTATCTGTGGATGGTATTTCTGAAGAAGTGTTAGTGGAAACTTTACATGAAGTTGAAGTTACACATGGAAAAAAATCTTCAAAGAAACAAGCTCAAGACACTTCTAAGATAGTAAGGCCTCGACCTAATCACGAGGGCTGTATTACCACGGCTATGCCAGGCACAATTATTGATGTTAAGGTTAAAATAGGTGACAGAGTTGAAGCTGGAGACAGTGTGATTGTGATTGAAGCCATGAAAATGGAGAATGAAATTCAATCCCCTACTTCAGGTATTGTAGTTGCAATCCATGTGGTAAAAGGTGAAGCTGTGTCCCCAGATGAAACGCTTTTAGAAATTCAACCTGAATCATAAAGAAAACGATGCATGTTAACGATTGTTTTGGCTTCAGCATCACCTTATCGCAGAGAATTATTATCACGGTTTAAGATACCCTTTGATGTCTTTTGTCCTGATATTGATGAAACACCCCGCGTAGATGAAAAAGCAAAAGAGATCTCTTTTAGACTTGCGCGGGAAAAAGCCTTTAAAGTAGCACCTCACTATGCTAATTCATTGATTATCGGCTCTGATCAAACAGCAGAATATCAAAATCAAATTATTGAGAAACCAAATACACATGAAAATGCTACAAAACAACTCCAGTTTTTAAGTGGAAAAATTGTAACTTTCTATACCTCACTTTGTTTGTTAAATTCAAAAACAGAACAAGTACAGGAATGTGTTATTGAATTTGAAGTGAAATATAAAGAGTTAAATCAGAAAATAATTGAATCTTATTTATTGAAAGAACAGCCATATAACTGTGTAGGTAGTGTTAAATCTGAAGGTCTTGGTATTGCCCTTCTTGAATATATTAGAGGTGAAGATCCCACAGCACTCATAGGGCTTCCTCTCATTAAGTTATCAGACATGCTTCAAAATGAAGGTGTAGTATTTTAATGACAACTAAAACACATGGACATTTGTATCTCATTCCCGTGTCGATCGACCAAAACGATAGAGAATCTGTTCTCCTAGAAAAGCACCGAAACATTGTCGAGCATTTAAAATATTTTGTTGCAGAAAATGAAAAAACAGCGCGATTTCATTTAGGCGCTCTTAACCTTCACAAACCTATCAATCAATTACATTTTGAAGTAATAGATCAAACCACAAGCCCAGAAGATATCATGCATTATTTAACGCCACTTTTGGCGGGTTTTGATATCGGACTGCTCTCAGAATCAGGCTGTCCAGCAGTAGCCGATCCTGGTTCAAAAATGGTTGCCTTAGCGCATCAAAAGAATATTAAGGTAATACCCATGACTGGCCCTTCTTCAATTATTTTAGCGCTCATGGCGTCCGGTCTTAATGGACAACAATTCAAATTCTATGGCTACCTTCCGTCTGTAAAAGAAGACAGAATAAAAAAAATCATTTCAATTGAAAATGAGTCGAGTAAATATCATGAAACTCAAATTTTTATTGAAACGCCCTTCAGGAATCAACATATTTTTAATGATTTGATCGATAAACTTCAAGACAAAACAAAGCTTTGTATTGCGCTAGACATGACATCAGAAAATGAATTTATTGCGACAAAAAGCATAAGTGATTGGAAAAAAGAAACAGCACCCGACTTAAAAAATAAGCCCTGTGTATTTTTACTGCAAGGCTAGCATTTCTTTTATAGGTGAGAAGCTTTTGCGATGATATTCACAAAAACCTTCACATTTAATCATTTCTATATGTAATTTTGTTGGGTAGCCTTTATGTTTTTTAAATTGGTAGGCAGGATAAATCTTATCAATTTCGATCATCTTAAGATCACGTTCTGTTTTTGCAATAATTGAAGCAGCTGAAATCTCGGCAACTTTATCGTCACCTTTGACAATTGCTTCACATAGATAGTCCACCTTAGGGCAAAATAATCCATCCACCATAACCTTCATTGAATCATAGCTGCCGAGCGCTTCAATGGCTCTTTTCATAGCAAGTAATGTCGCCTGATGTATATTTAACTCATCAATTTCTGAAGCACTGCATACGCCCAAAGACCAAGCTATAGCGTTTTTCTTAATATGTGCAGCAAGAGAATATCGTTTGGATTCGGATATTTTTTTAGAATCGCGCAAACCCTCTATATCGAAATTAGGTCCCAAAATAACTGCAGCCGCATAAACTGGACCTGCTAAAGGACCTCTTCCCGCCTCATCTATGCCACAAATTAAATTTGCCAACATCTATTTTATAAATTTTAAAATAATTTTATTAAGGCGATAGGATGTATTTTGCTTGAGCTGATGATGTATTTTCGTAAATTGGATTGCAAGATTTTTTCTATAAGATGCATCTTTTAAAATCTCAATAGTTTTAGAAGTAATATTTTCTGGTGTAGCGTCATTTTGCAAAAGT
>Ga0208966_1000534_pt1 | contig 12020 bp, 4 predicted proteins | sample GreLakmeHU45MSRF_FD_187701 | JGI IMG/M metagenome (GOLD analysis project Ga0208966, IMG submission 187701) | Freshwater lentic microbial communities from great Laurentian Lakes, MI, USA - Great Lakes metaG HU45MSRF (SPAdes) | ecosystem: Environmental > Aquatic > Freshwater > Lake | place: Great...
ATATAAATGTATTATGCCAAAATCCCGATGTGCCTCCTCTAGATGATGAATAATTTTTCATTGTATTATCAAAATCTATATATGCTAAATCATCTGCAACTATGCCTAATCCATAAGTATCTTGTAAACCAATACCTGTTAATTTAGCCCAACCTTTAACACCTCTTTTTAAAAAATCAGTTCCTGCATCTACAGCATCATCGTAAACTATATCATTACCAGATTTTTTATCAGTACCTTGTCTTGCAATATCAAAACCTAATTTTCCATAAATATTGCTATCGTATGTTAAAAATTTTTCTTGACCCATTGCCTTTGCATTAAAGTAGTATCCTTTAGCTGCATTTGTAATTTTTATTTGATCATCAAGTATTAAATTATTATGCTTAGTGGCTAATAAATCTATTGCTTGTGGTTTTGGTGGTTTTACTGTTGGAACTTTAGGTAATCCATCTAAGTCTTTTTTAACAAATGTTTGAGTTAAATTTTGTCTCATGTTTTTTAATTATTTGGATCATATAATTGCAATGAAGCTTTTAACTCAGGAAGACTTAAAAATGAATTAAAATTAGAATAAGCATCTTCAAAACTTATAAAACTTCCGTTTGGTATTCTATATTCATATATTTTTGGATTTCCATCTTTTTCATAAACTATTGTTCCTACATATACTTGTTGACCAGCTTCTTCTTGAAGAGATAAAGTTGCTTTAGTGTAATTAGGTTTTTTATCTGGACCTCTTGTTATACCCATTTCGTGTTCTTCTCCGTTTAGTTTAAACATAAATTGTGCTAAAGTTTCATTAGTAGCTGTATAAAAATAATCATTAACTCCTTCTTCTTCAGATAACAATTTTTTTGGTATAAACATAGATATGCTTTCTTCATTTTCTTCACCTAAATTTTTAATAAATTCATATCTAGAAAAATCTTTTACAGATGTGTTTTTATGTAATGTCATTTGTACATCATCTAAACCATTACCTTTAAAAAAATTTTTTAATATTTTAGAATTTGAAGATTGTTTATTTTGATCTTTCGTTAAAATACCAGATTCTTCTTTTTGTTTATATTTAGACAATTGATTTTGTGTTATAGAATTAAAACCTCGTTTTTTTTGTTCATCATCAAAAACAGTTATGCCTGAAATCATTTCTGTATCCCAAACAGTATTATCATTATCAGCTTTTAATAAATTAATAATTTTTATTGCATCAGCTTGTTTACCTTCCTCATTATTTATAACTATGTTGTTCTTATCTACTCTTAAATCTAAACCTTTATATTCTAAATCAGTATTATAAACATTTTTTAAATATCCAATTTTAGATTTATCAAACCCTCTAACATTTTTAAGTTCAACATCATCAAAACTTTTTTTATAAGCTGTTCGTAAATCTTGAAATAATTTTTTTCTTTGTTCTCGTCTATAATTTAGTTCACTATTTTGATTTATTTTTGACAAATTTTCTGCTATTCCTTTTGTGTCACCTTGCCTTAAAGATTCATAAGCTTGAGTCTGATGATAAAAATTAGAAAAAGCATCTTTTGTTTTATTCCAACCCGATTTTATTTCATAACCAAGTTGTTTATAAACAGCAGCATTACCCATTTTTTTATTTTCTTCATTAGAATCCCATTTATTAAAACTTATAAAATTTCCAGTATTTGAATCAAAAATACTTTCCATTAAACGTTTAGATTCAGCACCACTTAACTCATTTTTATTACCTATTAAAGTTGTATTAGAAAAATTAACATAAAATTTTTCTTTAGCTGCTTCTCCATAATTTTTTTCAAACCCTGCATATTTTTTATAAGATTTAAATTTTTCTTGTAATAAATCAGCTTTTAATTTCCAATCTGCAGTTGTTAATATATTAGTTGCGTTTATATTTTCAGGATCAGTTTGCTTTGTAGGATATAGATATAAATTGGTTCCTGTATTTTTATAAGCATTTTGAAATAAATTGTATTTTTGATGAAAACTTAAATCATTTGTCCAATTTTTAACTACATCTTTATTTGATAGTATTAGTTTAGCTTTGTCTGAAGGTTGTGCACTTGTATATTGCTGTAAAAAACTTTTTGCCATTTGTTTATTTTTTAAATTATCATCACCTAATGTACCATAGTTTGCTACAGATGTTATAAGATTTAAATAAATATTTGCAGTTTGATTTGATGTTAAGTTTTTGTCAACATTTTTAGGATCATATTGAGCAAAAGATTTATTAACATATGACTTATAAATTGGATCTAAAGTTTTTAATATATCAATTTGACCTTGTTTTTCAATTTGATTTTTTCTTTCATAAGAAGCACTAGTAGGTAAATCTTTATAATAATCAGACAAATTATACTTAGAACCTTTAATATTTTTAGGACCTGCGCCTTTTAATAATAAATCTGCAGAACCTTCGTTTGCTAAATAAGGACTTTGATTAACTTTTTTAAAATCTTTTTGATTATAAAGACGACCGTTATATATTGCTAATGGACTATCTTTTTTATTAGTTTCAACACTTAAAGCTTTCCAACTAGCAACATAAGCAATCATTGCATTATTATAATTATCTGCAGCTATTTGATCTTGTTTAGCAGCCATACTTTTTATTGCAGTTCCTAAACCTAAACTTACAGTTTTAAAATTAGTAAGTGCCTTATGTAAATTAGGACTGTTTTTATAGTCCTCAATAAACCCATCATATCTTCCATTTATTGCTTTTGCTGCAGGTTCAATCATTTGCCAAGGTAAATCTTCTTTTAATGATGGATTTTTTGCAATTATTGTATTTACTGCATCTTGATATTGAGTTTGCCAAACACCATCTTTTTTTGTTGGTGTTACACCAACAGTAGTTTCACCTGTTGCAATTACTGGCACAGGATTTACAACAGTTGTATCTTTTCTAAAAGGGTTACGTGTTAATTTAATTTTAGGTTTTTGTTCTGGAGTTGGCATTAATTTGTTGTTATTGGTTATAGTTTTTTTTATTTACGTTTATATTTTTGTTTAACTATAGTTTCTCGACCTATTTTAAAAGTAGGGTCAGAAGCACCATTATATGTTTTTAATAATTCATCATATGCGTCTGCTTCGGTAATATCCTTTTCACCATTTTTATAATATTTTGCTATTATTTTAGCTTGTGTAGCAAGGTAATTTTCTACTTTTGTTTCATCGGTATCACCATCATCATTTATAGATAATTCATTAATTTCACTTTCACTTAATTCAAGTGGATATGGTATATTTTCCTCTGCGGTATATGCAAGTCTATTAAGATCAATTCTATCATTTATCATGTATTTTTCTCGCAAAGCCAGTAATTCTGCTTTTTTCTTTTTAAAATCATCACTGCCTCGAATTGCATTATCAGATGGCATTTCTTCCCTATGTAAAAGTTTCCATTTAGCTTTTAAAAATTCCTCCGCATTAGAATAAACTAAAGTATATTTATCTTTGTCATCAGCATAATTATTTTTTGCAACTAATAAGCTTTTTCTTTTTTCCTCTGTTTTAGTTTTAGCAGTTTGTTTTATTTCTTCTAATTTATAAGCATGTTGTTTTTTTATTTTATCCATATCATCTAAATGATTTTTTCTATCGCGATCTAAATCATAACCGTGTTGTTGTTTCTTTAGGGAGCTATCATAAGTAAATTTATGTTTTAAAACAGAAAATTCATCTGCTGTCATAGTAGATTCATAATCTTTAAAAGCAAGTGTGCTTACCGCATCAGATAGTTCTATATTTAAATTATTATAAGCAGTTTGTTGATCAGCATTGTTTAGTAATACATCCATAGCAGCATTTTTATTACTTGCTGCAGCTATTTGTCTTAAGTTTTGAGTATAATTAGCTGCTGCTTGAGCATTTTGTTGCAATTCTACTAAACCTGCATATTTATTATACAATTCAGAACCTTCTTTAAATTGTCCACTTTCATATTCTTTTTTATAATAAGCAACAGAGTTATTTAAAGTAGCTAAATCTTGATTTAATGCAGCAGCCGTTTTTTTTAACTGTGCTGTATTATCAGCTTGTTTTTTAGTTAAATATCCCATTTGTGCTTCTTCAACTGTACTAAATTCACCCATAGCTACTTTGTTATAAACCCAATCATTTCTATCAACATAAGCTTCTGCTAAAAATTTATCAGCAAATGCTGGATTAGAACCAATAGTATTTTTAAATAAAGTAGTTAACGGAGCAGTTATAAGTTCACCATTTTTAGTTCTAACAATGTAATCTCCATTTTTTTGATCAACAGTAACATTTAAATCTGCAGCTTTTGCTAATTTAATTGCTTCTTTCATAACACTTTTATTAGGTATAAATCTAACATCTTCAGTATTCAAAGCTTGACCAGTTGATGCAGTTTCAAATTCTTTTCTTTTATAGTTCATATACTTTTCACCTTGTTCCCAATATGTACCGCCACATTTTTCTTCATCTAAACAATTTTTAAAACCATCCATTCTGGTAACTTCATTGTTATAATTTTTAGTCCAAACCATGTCTTTTACTATGTTTTGATTTGTATAAATAGATTCAAATATACTAGCTGCTGCAGTAACATTTGCATCTAATGAAAAATCAAAACTACCCATTTTTTTAATGTCTGAGTTTATTATTTTAAAAAATTCATTTCTTGCTAAATTATTTTCTGTTCTAGTCATATCAGAATTTAATAAAGAACCATATAGGTCACTAACTTTTTTATGGTTAGCATCATATTTACTTTGCTTTAACCCAAGTATCTGTGCATCAAATTGTAAATTTGGAGCAGTTGGCTGAACTTGCGTTATATAATCTTGTTGACCTTGTATGTACGTTGCCATTATTTTATTTTATACAAATATATTAAATTTTTATATATCGTTTACTTCATTTGGAGATCTAACTCCATCATCTGTAGCTATAGTATACTTACCTGATTTATATGCTAAAAATGCTTTCATTGCTAAATCGCCTGTTACTGAAGGCATTTTAGCTTGAAAAGCATTAAACTCTTTACCAAAGTCTTCAGCTGTATTGCTTGTTGGAGTAATTGGTTTATCATTAGCTTTATATACAATTCCTGAATAAGGATCCTTTTTAAAGTTTTCATTAGTAAGATTTAAATTATATATATCAGCAGCATGCGAATATGCTGTACTAGATAGTTGTAAAATTTTATCTTTTGCAGCACTAATGCTATTTGCTAAGTTTTGTTTAAGTGTAGCAGTTTCATCATACATAGAATTAGCAAGTCCTGCTACTTGATCATTATTTTGTTTTGCTAAAGCAGTATCATATTGTTCACCTGCATTATAAATACTTACATTTTTATCAGCATAATTACTAATAGTATTTGCAACATCTTCGTAAGCATCACCTGCAACTTTAGAAAAATCAGAACCTGCTCCCTGTGCATTAGAAAAATTACTTTGTAACTTTGCTTGTTGATTTAAAGCACTCATCCTAGCATTAATTGCTCTTTCTGGCGAGTAGTATGCACGATCAGGTGTGCTAGTTGTAATTACTTTACCCCAAGGTTGAATTTTAGGAATTGCAAATAATGCATTTTTAGCTCTATTTACAGCAGCAATATCCTGTTTCCTAAAGTCATACGGATTTATAATAGTTCTAGGATCTGGTAATTTTTTATAATTAGGATCGCAAGGACAAGAACCATCAGGTAATTTTACAGGTATTGTACCATCAGGACAAGGTGGACATGGGCCAGGAGGTTTTTTAATAGTAGGACACGGACAATCGCCATTAGGTAATTTTACAGGAACTGTTCCATCTGGACATGCAGGACATACATCAGGTCCAGGATCTGTAAACCAACTAACTTCACCAGAAGTTGTATTAGTATAATAGCCATCTGCTTTTGATATTCTACCTTTTAATGGTTTTCCATCAGGACCCATTACAGTTTCATCATCTAATCCTCTTGGCTTAGAACCAAACGGAGACATAACTTTTTGTAATTTATCACTATATGTTTGTTTGTCAGCTACTAAATTTTCAAATGCTATAAATGAAAGTTGTTCAGCTGTGGCAGTATCTATATCTTCAAATTCTACTCCATATTTTGTTGCCCATTCATGCAATGTGTTATTTGAAACTCTATTCTTACCGTCTTTTTTATCAACATTTTGTTTAGTACCCTGAACATCTAAACCATGAGATTGAAATACTAAATTTCTTTTTTGAAATTTTTTGTAATCATTAAAAACTTCTTCTTTACTTTTTCTTACAACTTTTTTTCTATCAGCTTCACTTTGATAATTTTTACCAAAATTTAAATTTTGATTAGCCGCTTGTAAATATTCTTGATACAACGCTTCTTTAAATTCATCATTAGTTGCTAATTTATTTATAATGTAATCATATTGAACTTTTGGAGCAGGATCTGTTCCCCAAATAGCACCTTCGCTATCTGTTGATTGTTTTGTTTCACTTTTAGGTTCTACATTAGCTGTTGTAGGTGCTGTATAAGCAGTAAAAGTTGCACCTGTCGGTAGAGTCCAAGAACTTGCTTTAGTTAAATAATTATAATAAAACATTTCTCCTGTTGCAGGATCTTTGTGCTGTGACCATTCTGGTTGAGGATCAATAGGAGCTTTTATTTCATCTTCTGTAACAGCAACTGTCTTATCATCCTTATTGTATTTTACAGTTATGTCATTAAGAGTTTGTTCTTTCATTGCAGCCCCTATATCAGCAATTGGTAAAAGTGAACCGCCATTTTTCATATACATGCTTTGACCACCTAAAGATGCAAAACTTGACATATTGTTTTCATAGTCAGAAATCATACCACCAAATGCGGCTTCTACAGCTTTATTCATATTATCAGCTCCTTTTTCATCTAGGGAGAAAAGACTATTAGGATCAACTTGTAGTTTATCAAAGAAAGGATTAAGACCATCAGATACTCCTTGCTTAAATCCTTTACGAGATTCTTGTAATAACTGTAAGGCAGCTATTTTAAAAGATGCATTACTCATAGTGAGTTCAGCAGACTTTTTACTAATAGCATCTGAATCATCATCTATTATAATAGCTTTAGCATTATTAACTTCAGGAACCCAAGACTTAGATATTGCAGCAAAGGTTAATGGTTTTTTTGGATTCATACCAAAGTACTTTAAAACATTAGGATCTTTTACTATCATCTTCTTGCTATCAGAAAATATAAAACTAGAGCCCTTTGTTTCATCACCATTATTAGTAGGTAAATTTAAAGGTGTGCCTCCATCATAATGTTTTTTACCACCAATGTTATACATTTCTAAGTAGTTGTTTCCACCTCTACTCATATTTGTAACTACAGTTTCACCAAGTTCTGCTTCTACATTATTTTTCCCCTTGTTAGCACCTAAAACTAAATTAGGATTATTGCTATTAGAGTTATTAGTTGCATTACTGGGTATACCCATTATTTTATACTTTCCCATTTTTTTAAATATAATTAAGCTGGTTCAAAATAAAATCCAGAAGCTGCTAACTGTTGCATTTCTTCATCAGTTAATTCAATATCTCCACCAAGTTCATATATGTTACCACCGTATTCAAATATATTACCACCGTACTCTGAAAAGGTTAAACCTGGACTAGCAACTATTTGTTCAGAACCATATGAATTAGTAGGATTTAAAACTTGATTTCCAATTTGTTCTGAAAGTAAATCTCCATTATCAGCATATAAACCTTTAGACTGATCACTTTGTGCCATCATAGGTTGATTTAAAGAAGAGCTAAAAGCATTTTTCATATCTTTATCAATTCCATTTTTCATATTAAACATATTTGTCCACCAACCAGCTGATCCATATAAACCATCTGCTAAAGCTTCACGTTGGTTTGCTTTTTGTTGCCAAGTTTTTGTATCAGATGTAGATAAACTTCCCTTTAATCCTTGTTGTTTAGGATCAACTCTTTGTCCAAAAGAATTATTAAATGCATCCATAGCTGATATAGTAGGCATCTTAGGCATAACATTTGGATCATCTGATCCTGTTGCTGTAAGATTTTTAAAAGGATTAATAGGTTCATTAGCTGTAGGTTTATCAGCTGTTAGATCAGGTCTTACAACAGGATCTTGTTTCTTAAACAGATTTTTAAACACACCTCTAAAATTAGATTCATTGTTTCTAACTCCTAAAGTTGATGCATCCATGCAAAGTCCTGTATTAGGATCTTCTGCTTCTCCAGCAGCACAAGGTGGTTTTCCTCCAATTTCATAAACATTTCCTCCACGTGCATAAGTTTTACCATTAACAACTTGTTCTGGTGCATATCTAAAAGGTGATTTACTTTTTTTTATTGCTTCTATTCTTTTTCCTATGTTCCATTCATTTGAAACACTACCATTGGGCTGAATAATATCAAGACCTATTTGTTTATTAAGTTGTTTATAATTCTTTTTTCTAATATTTTGTGGCATTTCTGCAACATATTGTTTATAGTTGCCCTCAGTATTACTAACTTCTTCATACATTTCATTACTATTTTCTTCAAAAGGTGAATATGGAGAAGAAATATAATCAGTACCACCAAGTACACTACTTTCAGTTCCATCAGGATTTTTTACAATATAACTTTCGTCATAATCATATTTTGCAGGATCTGCATTAAATTCTTTTTGACTTACAGGATTACTCCAAATCATTGATTCATCTACTCGAGTATCTGGATTATCATATTGACCAGACCATGCTAAACCTCTTTCATCTTGAGATATACCTTTTGGATTTTTAATTATTTCACCTTTTTCATTTTGCATATAACCATAGTTTGCTGGATCTTTTGGAAATTTAAGATAATCCAGCCATGCTAATCCTTGTTTCTTATCCTCATCCCATAATTTTTGAGACTTTCCCATCCAATCTTGATTATAATCTATATAACCTGGCCAGTTAGGTTGATTATTATTATTTGAAGACTCACTAATTATTTCTCTTGGTTGTCTATCAATTTTTCCTACTGGTAATGGTTCCAATCTTGGTATGTCAAGCTTAACCCAATTTTTAACTTTTTCATCCCAAATCCTACCTTGTTTTCTTAACATTTCTAAATTAGACATTGGTTCGTTTATTATTTTTTTACTATCTCCATCAATATAAGTAATTTTTCTTTCATCTTCAAAACGAGGATCAACAGAATTTGCGGCAGGTGATTTATCTACTACAAGATTGCCATTTTTATCTTTAATAAGTGTTGTTTGTGCGGAAGTTGTATTTACTCCAGGAATTATCACATTACCGTTTTCATCAAATATTTCTTCATTTTGTTCTTGATATATTCCTGTACCATTACTTTTTTTATTATTGTTAGGATTAACAACTATAGGGATATTATTAGTTTTATCTTTAGGATCTTGAGCTATTTCTGTTTTTTCTGGAGTTACTTTGTTGCCTCCATTATCTTTAACAATGATGTTACCTTTATCATCAGCATCTCCCCATTCAATATTAATTCTATTACCTCTTTCATTATTAAAAAGGCCAGGTACTCGCTTCTTATAGTTTTCTTGGCTTGTTACCTTCCATGCATATTTTTTACCATCTTCACCAACAGTTACACCACGCATTCCATTTTTTAAAGGTGTATTTACATCAAATCCTGGAGGCAAGTTATAAGCATTAGTTTTTACTCCTTGATTACCTTCCATGCCGCCCATAAAAAATCTAGCCCATGGATTTAAAAAAGCTGCATTTGGTTGATTATAGTTAACTGGTTGAGAACCCTGGTTACTTACATTCTCTATATTTTTCTTAAAGGCATCTAATTGTTTTTGTTGCACATTCATTGCATCTCTTTGTGGTTGAGTAAAACTAGCCCAATCTGTTGCAGAAAAGTTTAATGCTGGTGTTCCTAAATCTTCTGCCCATGATTTAGTTTTAGCATCATATGTATATTTTTTACCATCTTGAAATTCTACCTTTTTTTCTACTTCTTTTTCAGGAGGAAGTGGTATATAATCAGGTATTTTATCTACATCAATAACATTAGCAGTACCTTTATTTTTTTTATTCCAATCAAAAATAGCTGCTTTATACTCAGCATCACTTTTATATTTTGCTGGATTTACTCTAGGTGTTTCTCCAAACATTAGTATACCTGGATCAGTATCTTTAAATGTATATGGTGTAATTGTTTTATAAGGATTTGTTTTTGGATCTACTAAAAATTTAGCATTTTTTGGATCTGCATTCCATCTGCGGTATGCTAATTCATAAGCATCTGCATCTTTATATTGAGATGGATCAACTACTAATTTACCAGCTTTCATTGAAATACCATCTACAGCTTTTACTAAACCACCATTTTCTTGAGTTGGTAAATTTTGTGGATTAGCAGAGCCAGTATAATTTAAACCAACTTTAATATTTGGAGTTGTTTTAGTTCCATCACGATTATAAGAAACACCTGCATTCCAATTATCTTTTTCACCATTAGTAGTATAACCAGCAGATGCACCAAAACCATTTTTATTTTTTAAATTTGCTCTAAATGCAGCTGTTGCATTTTGATCTATCATTTTAACATTACCATTAATATCTAAAGTGCTACCTAAAACATTAGGAATAATGTACCCTGCATTTAAATTAGTATAATTAGTGTTTTTATTTAAATCAGATCCAGCACCTATTCCTCCATAAAAACCACTTTCAGACGGTAATAAACTATAGTTAAAATTACCTTGACCTTTATTATTTATATCAGCCGTAAATCTGTTTCTTTTACCATGATCTAAACTAAATTTAAAATTATGATCAATTATATCATTTAATGCTTGCTGATTTGGATTATTTGATTGTGGCGCAGTTAATACTGTATTTGGATTATTATTATTTAAAAGCATTGCATCTATAGAAGAAACGCCTTGTTCAACTTCTTCATCCTCAGTTGGTATAAGTTCACAAGGGCAAGAACCATCAGGTAACCTATCAGGCATTGTACCATCAGGACAAGGTGGACATGGAGTACCGCCATCATCATACATGTTAGCATCTGACATCAATTCTCCCCCATAAGCATAACCATTTAAACTAGGAAATTGTTGAGCTGCATCATCTAATTGTGCATTAAAAAAATTACCCTTTACTGCATCTAAAAAACTATTTGTTCTTTCTTGACCATAATTTTCAGATGTATCATCTGGAAAATTTGTACTACCACCAGCTGCTTTTTTTAATAGTTTATTTAACTTACCACCAAATCTAGCTAAACCAGCTTGACCTTGTTGGTTCATCATCTGTTGTTGCGCATACATTTCTTCTTCACTTGGCATTCCTTGAGTAGGAGCAGTTTGATTAGGTATATTTTGTTGCAGTGTCTCTAAAACAGTTGTTGCAGTTTCTGGAGATATTTGTCCAGCTTGCGCTGCTTTTTGAATTTCCTGCATAATTACTCTAACATCAGCATTAGGTTGAGCTAACATTTCTTGAACTTGAGACATAATAGTGTCTAATTCTTCATTGTTTACAGCCATACCTTCTTCTGCATACATCATTCCACCACGACCCATTGGTGGTTGTTCTTGTGGAGGCATTGGTTGTTCACCAGGTTGACCTTCAGGAGGCATTGGTTCACCTTCTTGCATTGGTTGTTCTTCACCAGCTTCTGCTTGACCACTAGCCATAGCTTGTTGAATAACAGTTTGTGCATCAGCTTCTGATAATCCAACTTGAACAAATACTTGCATAATTACTTCAGGTGGTACTTGTTTACTCATCAACAGTTGAGCAACTTCTAATGGTTCCATTCCTTGGCTTACTGCCTGTTGAACAAACTGCATTATTTGTTGCATAGCTTCATCTTGACCACCTTGTTGAGGTGCTTGTTGAGGTGCTTGTTGCTGTTGTTGCATCATCTGTTGTTCTTCTGGAGAAGGTGCTGCTTGTTGACCCTGTTGTTGCATCATTTGTTGTTGCATCATTTGTTGTTCTTGCTCTGTCATTTTATTTATTTATTACAATATATAACTAATATACAAAAAAAAATTTACTTATCTT
>Ga0208966_1000538_pt1 | contig 12002 bp, 13 predicted proteins | sample GreLakmeHU45MSRF_FD_187701 | JGI IMG/M metagenome (GOLD analysis project Ga0208966, IMG submission 187701) | Freshwater lentic microbial communities from great Laurentian Lakes, MI, USA - Great Lakes metaG HU45MSRF (SPAdes) | ecosystem: Environmental > Aquatic > Freshwater > Lake | place: Great...
TCCAGATGAACCACTACCACAATTTATTGTATATGGGTTGTATGGTTGGATAAATGGTAATGTTTGTATTGTTCCAGTATTCGGAACTCCAAACGGAAATCCTATTGGTTCTTCATCCTTAACCTCTGCCAATGTATCTCTCAACGCATCCCATTGTTTTGGTGTTGGTGCGTATTCGTGGCAGGCTTCTACGAAACCTTTAAGCCATATAACGTATTCTTTTGATGTCATATTTATTTATTTTTTACTCAAGATGCCGGATCCATTCCTTCTACATTCATATGACGTGGGGTTATTTCATTAACATCCATATTTAATTCAACAATTTTATTTATCCCATTTAATTTATATGTCCTATATGCATCATTTGTAATAATGGGAACTTTACTAACAACACTTTGATAAAACATTTTAGCTCCACCTCTCATTTGTATTTTGTCAGTACTCTCATTTACAAATTTACCAAAAAATCGCTTTATAAGGTCAGGTCTAATATTTGTTACTTTAACGGCGTGGATTATATTCTTTGCCTTTGAAACAAATAGAGTGTATATTATAGGCGCAGTTACTTCATTATATCTACTAATCGTACCATCTACTTTTTTATACTCTTTAAGTAAATAGAATTTACCCCGAACCATTTGATTCGGGCTAATGATGTTTCTATCATCTATAAATCTCCTATATAATGGGGTATAATTACTCATTTTTGTTTAGCATTTTTAATTTAGGTAACTGGAGTTGTTGAAACTTAGGTTGTATTTTATTATAAATATCGTATCTACTTAATATTTCATTAAATCCTTCTGTCATTTTTTCTAACCCAAAAATCTTTTTGTTATTCTTTCCTAATTTTATAGATTCTTTTTTGTACTTGTCATAATTTTTATAAACATCTTTTATAGATGTTAATGCTTTTGAAATATTTACATTAAACCATTTTGCCTCTTTTAATAAGAATTGATCTGCTGCAGATTCATGTACTTCCTTTAACTCACCCTCTAATAATACTGCACCTTGTTTTAAGAAATCCAAATGCCCACTCCAATTAGATACAATTACAGGCTTACCCGTCAAACTAAATTCTAATAGAGGTCTGCCAAATCCTTCACCTTTTGTAAAGTTTAACATTGCTTTTACTTTTGGATGTTCGTATAATCCATTCATTTCAGCAGGTGTTAAATCACCATGTAATAAATAAACTGGTACATTATTATAATCAGAACCTAATGTTTGTTTAATTTTTTTAATTGTATTTTCCCTATCAATCACACTAAATCCAGCGAATGATGTTTTTAGAACTAATGCGGGTTTAACCTTTTCGTTTTTGAATGCCATTGCGAATGTTTTAATCATCATTCCAACATTCTTTCTATCCTCACCCAAATCACCCCTTAACCAATGTCCTACAAATAAGAATGCAAAATCTTCTTTTATTGCGTCTAATTCAGTTACGTACTCAAAATCGTTAGTTCCAAAATCCGTTTCATCAAATCCTTCAAAAAGAATCTCAACTGGTTTTTGAATCCGATGTTGCGCTATTAATTGTTTTGTATTATTATCAGCCTCATTATAAACCGTATCTACTAAACTCTTTTTTGAATGTTCTGATGGAACTATGATTAAATCCATTCTATTACACCCATGTACCCAATCTAATGGGCAATGTGTTGTTTCAATTGCTGCAGTGATACCTATGTTATAGTTTCCTAATGGTTGAAATTCATTTGGTACGGTAACCTGTATATACACATCCGGTTTATCTGTAATCTGGGGTACTATACTATCTACTACCCACTTATGAAATGGATTATCATAGTTAAGAGCATCCATTGGAGTTTGCCCCCAACGAGTACTAATAACTTTAATTTCAAATTTATCTAACTTATATAATGAATGCAACAAATCTCTAGCGTGGTCGCCGTATCCACTTCTCGTTGCTATTGGTGCTTGAAATACTAATGTTGGTTTCATATTATAACTCTATTAATTTATATTTTTGACGTGGTTTCCAATTCTCAAATGCCGTTTCCATACCATCAACTAACGCATCGCACATTGCTTCTTTACTTAATTTACCTTCTCCTAAAAAGAACTTTCTACCTTTTAATCCGGCTGCTTTTCTTTCTTCTCTACCAATCTTATACCAATCCATAATTAAAGGTGTAATATCTTCAAAATCAACTCTATCATCAAAGATATATGGAGTAGGAACTGAACCTGTTGTCGATCTTACCGGCCAAATTGGTTTAACCCAATCTCCCCAAACTACACCTGTTTTTTTATGTCTATCATGTAATGAACCAATCTCTACATAATCATCTGCGGTTAATAATTTACTTGTGCCTTTATCTCTGAATCCACATTGGTCTTGTAACCCACCTGTAACTGTTAATATAATTGGTGTCCCCGCCATTACCGATTCTGCAGTTGTTAAACCAAATCCTTCATTTGATGCAACATTGATTGTAACATCTGCTAAATTATATAAGTAATTCAATTCCGTCTCTGTGTAGCGGTTTGATGAAAATAGTATATTCGCATCTGGCATCAAATCTCTAGCCACTGCAAGTAAATCAGTACCATGTTCTTCAACAGGATTGGTATGCATCAACATACATACTGAATCTCTTCTATCCTCCGGTAGTGCCTTTCTAAACTCTTCAAATGCTAACATAGCATCAATCGGTTGTTTTCTACGGATGTTCCTATTACTCCAATATAAAACAAATTCGTATTCTTTATCGCCAAAAATAGATTGTTTAAATTCAGTAGGCACATCTACCGGCTTATACAATTCGGAATTAATACCATGTGGCACATAGCTTACTTGCCAATCTTTGGCAGTTTCCCAATGTGCCTCTTTATTCCACCCATAGACTCTCTTAGTAATACCGTACGTTTGTTTAGATATGCACCCAATCCAATCACAACTTTCGTAATAATTTCTATTGTATTTTGGATCCGGCAAATCATCCCAAATATGATAAAAGAAAAGGGGAACTGATTGGCGAATTTCATGCTCCATCTCATATAACCATAGCCAATATCTCGGGTCAGTAAAGTGGAGAATTGCATCTGGTTTTTCAACCATCAACAATTGCCGAATAATTTCAGGATTACCATACCCATCAAATGGATAGATTTTAACCAATGCATCTTTTACACCGGTTTGTTCTCTAACACTATCATTTAGGTCTAATATTTTACCCGCTTCGGGATGTTTAATTGCCGCACCTAATTGAACCCAATCATACTTATCCAATGTACCTAATACTAATTGTTTGGAAACATTGGCTATACCACTTGCCATTCTCAAATCATCAGATAATAAGAGAATCTTCTTTTTTGCCATAACTGTTTAATTAATTTTTAAAATTGCGAACCACTAATCTGTAAATTAGTGTATTCGTTTAGTTGTTTTCTAAATTGTTGATTTGTGGTGTATAGGTCTAAAGTTCTATTTACGAGTTTTTGAAAGTTAATACCACCTTTGATGGTAGCTATTTTAAAATCCTCATCATATAACTTTTTTATAACCTTAACCGTAGTTAATTTTAAATCTGTCATAGTTAATAATTTATGTATATACATATATATATACAAAAAATTATTTTCCATCGCAATTTTTTCCATAAAATTCACACCATCCACATAACTTTGATGGCTTTTTTTGAAACTCAATATCAATTCTATATGCACCATTTTCATCAAAAACATTATCTACGAATTCTATAAATGAATTCCATGCTTTATTTATAGATGGCTTTCCACTTGCTGGTACATGCCTACTAATACGTGGTACTGTAAAATCCAAACTTTCTGAAATCTTTCTTTTTAGGATAATAAACTCAACATCAATCATATCAATAGAAACTCCTATCATTTCGGAATAAAGTTTTTTATACAAAAGTAATTGTGCGTTCTTAACAGGATCGGATTTTTGATATTTGCTCCACCCCTTTGTTGCAGTTTTAAAATCTATAATTTTATATCTACCATTGGAATTGTTCCGTATTACTAAATCTAAAAATCCTAAAAAGTTTATATTCTCTTTGATTTTAGCATTTATCGGTTGTTCTATCGAAACCAACTCATCATCTTTTAGAGAAAAGAATTTATTAAAGTTAGCCCGTTTTTGGAAATAATCTAATATGATATTACCATCGTTTAGAAATTCTACCAATTCATCTTTTGAACAAATTGGTAGCTCTCCGTTATTGGATTCTTTTAAGTAAAGAGTCCTCATTTTTTGCTTCAACATCTCACTTAGATTCATCATCTTATCAGCTTGTGATTTTGAGATACGAAGACATTTTTCTAAATATTCCTGCAAAGTTTCATGCATCGCTGTCCCAAATACCAAATGTATGTTGGAAGTGCTTTCAGATAATTTATCTATATATTGTAATTTATAGTGTTGTGGGCAACTGCTCCACATACTATATTGGGAAAAAGATACTCTAGCCATAGCTTAAATATACGAAAAATAAGTGAGACTACCAAATTATATTTTAAGTTTTAATTTAGTAATTTCTTTTTTTGCAATCGCGTATTTTTCACATATGTATTTTATATTTTCTCTACCTTCTCTCGTAGAGTACAATATATCAATATATTCATTAGCGTGTAATTCTCTACATTCAAATTCCTTTTGTACCAATTCTACTAAAAACTGCTCATACTTAGCCTCACCCTTTCCTTTTATATATTTCAAATAATACTTTCCTTTTGGAATAATATTAATGTATAATTTATACATTTCTTTAGGTTGTAACGTCTGTGATAGTGGTAATATAGTTGCAATTAATTCAACCCATTCTGGTTTCATTGAAAGAAAACGATTTATCATAAAATTACTCCATGTCTTAATATCATCTTCTTCCAACTTATCAAAGTACTTTGGATCTTGCTCCGTTGTAATTGCGTTAATGTGATCGAATAACTTCTTACTCATAACTACGCAACTACTTTCTTATCCCTTAATTCTTCTGGTAATAATTCTTGTAAAGGTTTGCCACACGTTGCACATAGATATATCTCAATCGGCATTACCGATTCTTTATCACCACCTGTAATTAGGCGTGAAATCTTTTTAAATCTATAACCTGTGATGAATACTTTTGCTCCACACTCACATTCTATATCTCTCGCATCATTTAATGAGAAATTTACAGGTAGAGGTTGTTGTTGGTTTTCCATAATTTTTATTTTATAATGTTTAATATTTGTATAACTGTGCTAGTAAATACTATTTCTTTATCCACTACCAATGCATCTTTTGATAGCCCATCTGCAATTGTCAGAATTACGTTAGCAGTATTCCCACTCGCGTATTCATCTACCTTATCATATAACATAGAATACATTTCAGAATAATCATTTATTCTATTATCGGCTACTGCCTGTCTAATTGCCATAAATACATTTCGTTTCTCATCCTGTGATTTTAGTAAATCAATCAATTTGGTTTGAAAATTTGATTCAACCATAATAGCATGATCTACTTTCAATTCACCTTTAGCTGATTGTAGTTGGCAAGTGTTTAAGATTCTGCGAATATCCGGATAATATGAACTAATAATATCTGCTACATTTTTTAATTCATATTTTATATTTTCAGTATCCAAAATCCTAGTCACTTGAACTGCAACATCCTTTTTTGTTGGAGGTGTGATTGCAAATGTTTGGCATCTACTTTTTATTGGGTCAATAATCTTTTCGTGATAATTACACGTTAAGATAAATCTACAATGTTTAGAGAATGTTTCCATTAAATTACGAAGAATCGCTTGTGCGTTTGGAGTCATATAATCAAACTCATCCAATATAATGATTTTAAAACCGGCGAAACCCATTGATGATGCGAAGTTTTTTACTTTTGTTCTTACCGTATCCACATTATTTTCATCCGATGCATTGATAATCATACTATCACATTTAATTGTATTTACAATTAGTTTTGCCAATGTAGTTTTACCAGTACCAGCTTTACCATATAGCAATAGATGTGGAATATCGTTATTATCCAAATATTGTTGAATAGTTTCCTTAACAGTTTCATTACCAACATACTCTGATAATTTGGATGGTCTGTAACGCTCTACCCACAAAGTATGTTCTCTTTTTGCTATTTCATTTTCAAAAAAACTCATATATTTTCTTATTTACCAGTTGAACCAAACCCACCACTACTTCTTTCTGAATCAGATAATTCATCTGCCTCTACCAATTGTATGATTGGATGTGGGAGTATAATAATTTGACAAACTTTATCACCTACGTTATATGCTTTGGAATTGAATCCAGACCGTTTATTAAATGTAGCTTGAAGCTCACCCCTATATCCCGCATCGATTACTCCAACTGAATTACTTAAAACCAATTCCATATTTCGTATAGATGAGCGAGGGAAAACTAATCCCACAAACCCATCTGGTATTTCTAATGCAACCCCTAAACCATATGTAATATGTTCTGATTCATTTGATATAATTGTAGTTGCCACCAAATCCATACCCGCATCACTTTCTTTTGCGTACGATGGTATTACTGCGTTTGGATGTAATTTTTTTATTTTAACTTGCACTTTGTTGTTCCTCTCTCATTTTTAATCCAACTTCTGTGATTTCTCTTGCAAATATTTTAAATTGCATCCCATCTTTAACAAATGTTAATCCCTGATCTTCAGTGGGTTTTATTTCTAATACCAATGAGCCAGGATTATCATCAGCTTGTGAGAACGCGAATACTACCGGTTCATTTTCAAAAAATTGAAAACACCATTCAGCTTGCTCAAATTCTTTTGATGGAGTTTCTTCTAATGTAGTATTGTTTTCTAATTGTTTTTTCATAATAATTTATTTTTATTTTTACTAATATACGTATTTTTTTTTAAATAATCAAGCTAGGAATGTGATTAAAACGAAAAAAACTTTTTAGCAGTTTGTGCTTCTACCGATGCCTTTTGCCATTTTAATGCAGTGTAAAAATCATCTACTTTATTTTCTAATTCTGCTTTATAAAGCATATCTCTATCTACATATTGCTCTATATAATCCATAATCTGCTTTGGGTCATTATAATCTTTAAATGCAACTGTATCCAATCCTAATGGATTATTTTTAAGATATACCCACTTTACTTTATCACCATCTCTAATTGGTTCATGCTTAAATGGTGCGTTGAAGAATTTTAGTAATCGATTGTATGAAATTCCAGCTTTAACGTGAGCCGGTGTTCCCTTTTCAAAATTAGCAATTGCTAATCCACTATCCTTTCTCCAACTACCATTATCATACTTACTTAACTCTTTAATTGCTCCACCTTTTGCTATCTTATTAACAGGTAGATTAACCATATTGTTTTTGAATTCTAATAACTTCTTATCTACATAATCATTATCCTTACCCATTAGAATATCTTTCAACATACCACTCATTTGTTCCTGAAACGCTTTGGGGAATGAACTTCTAACAACATCTAATCCCTTTACATCTAACTTATCGCATGGGATTCCATTTTTCAAAATCATCCATTGAGCGTATCGCTTCTTTGCTACCCAAAATCCAGCTTTAGAGATGTATTCCTTCTTAATTTCAAAACGATGCTTATCTTTTGCTATAAAGAAGAATCGTTCAGCTAATATATCATAGAATGAATTTAAGAATGTTTGAGTTTCAGTTGCTATATTATCCACTTCAACCGCCATTCTTTTTTCATCAAACTCTTTGTATTTAGGGTATCTATGTTTTACTAATGGCTCTGCCATCATATAGATTGAATCCGTATCGATATACACATTGTAATCTTCTTTTGTATCCAACTCTTTCCAATATTTGATGTTAGCCATTTCTGCAGTTTTCTTAATAACAGTTTGACCGGTAATAGTAACCGCCTCCGCGTTATCAATATCGTAAAACCTAAATGCTGGCAATCCTAACACACCATACATAGAGTTAAGAAGAATCTTTTGAACTAACTGCCTTTTGGCGTAGAACTCATATTTTTCAGTATCACCCGCTTCACCGTATTGTTTTTCTAATTTACGAAACTCAACTCTTTGTGAAAACCACGTATCCAAAATATCAGCAATTAGTCCAGGTGTATCTTGCGAATAAAGTACGCCATTTGCTGCTACACCCAAATTACCATCTTTAATAACATCCTGTAATTCACTTCTACTGTATGTATAGGTATCATCTTTACCTACTATGGTGTATTCCTTATCTTCTCCCTTAATCCAGTCCGCTGGATCCCATCCTGTGATTTTACCAATCTTTGTTTCAGGTGAGATATTAAGTGTCATAATAATCGATGGATATAGGGATGTTAAATCCAAATCATAAATCCAATCATACTTACCAACGATAGGTTCTTTTACATATGCTCCGATAAACTTCTCCTGATTATTATCTTTAAGAGCCTGCATTCTTTCCTTTCTATCTCTCGGTTTATTGGGTGCAACTAATCCTTTCTTTTTAAGATATGCAAGGCATGCTCCTTCTAAATATTTAGATGAAAACATATAATCTTCATACGGTACATATCCAGCGTGACAGATTGCTCTACATAAATCTATGAATTGAAGTTTTTCATCCATAGATACTACCAAATCAACATCGACTATGTTATACTCAATAAATTTTTGTAAATCGTTTTCGAATAAATCATCCAAACTTCCTTCATACTCAATCTTACCTCTACCTAATTCTTTGGTAGCGATGTGATTTAATGTATAAGAACTCTCCAAACCATAGTTGTAGTTTTTGTATAGGTTTATATAATCTAATATAGATACCCCACCAAAACTCCATCTTTGTCTATATGGTGAATAAAATGTTTGCCCAATTGGTGATAATCTCTTTGCGTGACCTTCTCCACATACCCTCTTAATACGATTATACAAATACGGTATATCAAAAAAGTCAATATTCCAACCTGTTAAAATAGTTGCATCCACTGATTGGTAATATGTTAAGAATGCCATTAGCAAACTTTTCTCATTATCAAAAACATGCACATTTACTTTTCTACCTGCCTTATCAAATGATTCTTCATTTTTATTTATTTTCTTTTCCTTATCTAATACGAATACATCATATAGTTTGGTTGAACTGGCATGCGATGCAATTGCAGTTATTTCATTTTTTGTTTCTAATGTATTTGGTAATCCACTTATCATTTCAACCTCAATGTCAAAGGTCATAATAGTATGTCCTACCGATGGTATATCAGAATCGTATATATCAACTAATACACGTGTTGTTTCTGGAATATCGGATTCAAATAATTCATCTGATTCACTTTTTTCCCACTTTGCTACCTTTGTAAGTTTATCACCATACATCGAAAGGTGTTGCCCATTTGGGTCTTTTTTGTACGCGTACTTTCTATATGGAAAGGTACTATGCCCATTCTTATCATCCCAAAGGTGGATTAAATTTTTTGTTCTTTCAAAGAATATATTTTTATACATTTATGGTTTGTAAAATATGAATATTGGTTCGTATTTGTACCAGGTTCCTTCTATCTGCATACAGTTTTTTGCTTTGGATAAATCCATCCCCGTCATAGGGCTCATTGTCATCCGTAGTTTCCCTTTGTATTCCATTCCTAATTCAGTAAGTATATCTATACTATCCTGTTCTAATGTAAAAAACTTATCAGGACCCATTTTAATATCGGCTATGTTCCAACACGCATATCTATCATTCCGTAAGTACTCATATACAGTTGTTAGGGTTGGTTTTAAAAACCCATCTCTCCAACTGCTATAATTACTAAACTTTTTGAAAGATTGGCTTTCATCTGATGAATACCTCTCTCTATCGAAGTATGGCGGTGATGTGAATACGAAATCTAATTTACCTTTATACTTTTGAAATCTAGCTTCTTCACTGATAATTTCAGAACCGGTTGTGAATATATCATAGGTATTGGCATGTCCCCAAAAAAGATTAGAAGCTCCTGGTATTTTGTTATTAAAAAATTCTGCTAAATATTCATATCTAGTTTTACCGATTTCTTCTATGTAGTTTTCTGTATTTGGATCGTTTCCAATATAATGTATATTTCTATCATCTACACTCATCGCTCCCAAAATCCTACCACCCCAACCAGCCGATGGGTCGTATATGTTGATTACATCCTGCTCTTTAATATGGTCTGTAAATCGTTTATAAAGATACTTTGCAGTTAATGGTGGAAAATTTACCACTGCCTGTGTACCCATACCAATACGGAATGCTGCAGTTGCTTCTGGAAATATAGTTTGACCTAATGGATATACTTTTATTTGTATTGGTTGCTTTGGTATATCTGTTAAATTATCAATATTCTCACCCCAGTCTGCAGTTTTAAGCGAAGATATATTATCATACTTCAATATACCCGCTTTGTAAAGGTCTTTTACTTCCTGCGCGGTAATTGGTGGAGATGGTACTTTACTATCTGCTTGGGATAAACAAAACCCATACCCTTCTTTACTACCACCACTTGTCCATTTTTCAATCCATTCTTTACCGCTTTGTATATGAGAATTGTGAAACTCTGGATTATCCAAATGTAAAGTTTTAGAAAAACGATACATACCATCTTGCCTTGTCAATCTTCTCATTTGTTTAACAAACTCTGGAAAGTATGCATCATCTGAAAACACATCATATATAGATGGCTTTGGTTTATCGTATGCCGAACCACCAATAGCCGTCTTATACATAGCCGGAAAGAATTGATTTACAGGTGTTGCGAATTTATTAAAGTTAAAAATAACTTCATTACCCTCATCATCTTTTTCTTCAAACCTATCCACTTTATAAGTTTGTAGTTTGGAGAACTGCTCAATCATCTCGGCCTCATCCACCCCTATTCGGGGCGGTGCGCCGGTTTCATTCCATTTTCTAACTACCAATTCTCTAAAAAAAGCAACCCATTTTTCAAAATCAGGAAATGACATCTTCAATACATCTTCGTATTTAAGATTTACTTCCGGATCGTAAAACCATTCGTTTCTTTCGTAAAAGTATTTCTTTGGATAGTTAAACGCCATTATGCGGTCAATTGCACTTCTACGAGGTAATACTTTGCTGTAAAATCATCAATCTTAAATTCAGCATGCGCTAATCCAGAAGTTGATACTTTTAATACAACTGAATTTGCTTCCTTATTTGCAGAGAAAATCTCTTTTAAATACTTTGCAGAGAATGAAATAGGTTTAACTTCGGTTTTATACTCCTTATCTACTGAAAACACAATTCTGTTTGAGTTAATGTTGGAATATCCTAATACTAATTTCAATTCACCTTTATCAGTATACACTGTAAATGTATCAACATCACTCAATGCGTTTTTTGCTTTTATAAACTTTTCAATAAACTTACCATCGAACCCAATACTTACATCAAAATCAGGCAATTGCTTCAAATCCGGAACCGATGGGATTACTGCCAAATCTGCTAATTGAAATTGTGCTTTGGTATCATCACTGTTAATGAAAATATTCACTGCTTTACCATCTACTAATTGTGGTTCTAATTCTATATCATCACCTAACACTGATAACAATTTTGTTAAAGTTGATGTAGTATATATACCCAACTCCGGTGAAGTAAAATTGAAATTATCCAATTGAATTTCACCCAATACTGTCTTATCATCAGAGATAAAACGAGTAGTTAATTTACCATTTTCAGCTTTCCAAGAAACTGATTCTACTAATCCAGCTAAGTTATACTTTTGGATAAACCTTGTAACACGATTTTTGTTCATAATTTTTACTTTTTTTTTTGATTTCTATAAATATACTACTTTTATTTTACTTTTACAAATTTATTTGCTTTCTCCAAACCCAAACAGGTTCACAAAATATTTTATTCTTACCTTCTTCAGCTTTTAATAACGCCTCTTCGGTATATCTACCCTCATCTCCTTCTATGATTGCACCTGCTCCAGCACTTCCAGGTCGTTTAGCCATTTCCATACCCAAACATCCCTCATAAACT
>Ga0208966_1000539_pt1 | contig 11995 bp, 8 predicted proteins | sample GreLakmeHU45MSRF_FD_187701 | JGI IMG/M metagenome (GOLD analysis project Ga0208966, IMG submission 187701) | Freshwater lentic microbial communities from great Laurentian Lakes, MI, USA - Great Lakes metaG HU45MSRF (SPAdes) | ecosystem: Environmental > Aquatic > Freshwater > Lake | place: Great...
AATTCTCGCTATTCAACAACCTATTTTCTCATTTATTCATAGCAATAATGAACAAATCTCTCAAAAATTAAATAGCCTAAGTGAGGATAAACAGACCATCAATAAAACCATGAGAGAATTAGATAATTATTTAAATAAGTTTAATAACTCATCACAATTCAAGGGTAATATTTCTGAAATTAAACTATCTGAAGTCCTTCATAAACTTTATAAAAAAGCAACTATTACCGATTCGCGTAGAGATAAAAATGCAGGAGACTTCATTCTTGAACGTGAAAATAAAAACGCAATCCTTATAGAAAATAAACGTTATGAGACACAACATGTTCCCGCAGAAGAGACTAACAAATTTTTGAGAGATTGTAAAAGCCAGAATATGAATGGTCTAATGATTAGCCAACATAGTGGATTTGCAAATAAAAATAACTTCGAAATTGATATTAATGAAAATAAGGTATTGCTATATATTACATATGTTGACTATAATCCAGACATTATTGAAGCCGCTATTAATCTTATAGATAATCTCTCTGAAAAAATTCAAGAACTTGAAAATATGAAAGAAACTGACGGCTTCATGATCGATAAAGCTACATTAGACAACATTAATAAAGAATATCAAGCTTTTTTAACCAGCAAGTTAGTTATTATTACTAATATTAAAACAGAACATAAAAAAATAATTCATGAAATTGAAAAAAACCTCATTTTACCCAATATTTCACTCTATTTAAGCGGTAAATATGCATCCGTTACTAATAAAATATTTGAATGTGATGAATGCGATGCAAAATTCCCAACACAACGAGGACTTAACGGTCATAAAAATGCTCACGCTATTAAGCAAGACAAAATGTCTGATACCTCGTCTGAAACGTCCGATAAGCCTCCACCAAAAATACACAAAAAGAAAAATAAAACTTCACCAGCTGAACTTAGTATTAACACCCAATAAATCTCTCAAAACATAACACATATTATTTATTATTTTATATTAAATAATTAGCTTAATAAATTTATTATCATTTCTCATCTTCTTGATCTTCTTGATCTTCTTGATCTTCTTGATCTTCTTGATCTTCTTGATCTTCTTGTTTTACCACACCCTGTTACTATTTTAATATCTTCAAACTTATATAACTTTTGTAATTCGTCTATTCTTATCCAAATAGGATGTTCATTAGATAGCTTTGGACAGTCTTCCTTCTTTAATTTAGATAATTCAGAAGGTGTTTGTAATTTTTCTAATAATGGTTTCACCGCATCAACTCCAATACCATTTATTTCACCATTACGTATTTTATTACATAAATCTAATAATTCGTCATTGTTGTGTGGTGTATATAAAACTGGTGCTGTAGATCCATTTTGAGTTTGATCCTTTAAAGTTTTATATATGATCCCTGCCATAGTATGCCATGCATATATAAAAAGATATCCTTGATTATATAGTTCTGTATTTTTAGAATTCATATAATATGCTGTAAAACTTGTTAATGTTAAAGATAATTGACTATGGTTAGCTAACACTTCTGGAGGTAAATTAAAATTTTTTGTAATACCTCTGTTTTCATAAATTGGAAAATTATCCCAACAAGAAACTCCTACACTCATTATCATGTCATCTAACTCTTCAGGTTTGGGCACGATTGATATAAATGCAATATAATAATTATCTACTGTTTTAAAACGTTGTTTAAATTCTAATCCACCAACCCCTTTTCCATCACGGATCGATGCTTTTTTGAACATACTATCAAAATAGTCATTAAAAAAAGTAAAATTAGCCTCAGTTATTTCAATAATATGATAATAATATGTTTTCTCATTATATATTAATTTTTTACTTAATTTACTTACTTCACTTTCCATATTATAATATTATAATATAACATTATTATAAAATGGACAAACGCTTATATTTAGTAATTCCGCTTATTGCTGTTAATAGTGTAGCTCTGTTATTCCCAATTTCTAAAACTAGCGGACAAAATGTGTGGTTTAGACCCCCGCCCTATGTTTTTGCCATTGTGTGGCCATTATTATTATTATTAATCGGCTATTCATGGTATTTAAGACCCAATCTCTCGCTTTATTACGCAATCTTAACATTTCTTCTCTCTACTTGGTCTATCTTATGGGCCTATTCTAAACTTTATTCGTTGCTTAACATTATAAGTACACTATTTTTTACACTATACTTAATATTTTTAAAATACTCTAAAAAATCCTCTTACTTATTAATACCTCTTTTCTTATGGTTGTGTTTTGCCAGTATTCTCAACTTTTATAGTATTTAATCTTCTTTGTCTTTTGCCTTTTGCTTTTTTTCACATATAGCAATTGCTTTTTTATAATTATCTTTATAAAGTAAACCACCCTTTTTAATATCTATTGTTGAAAATGGACCAAAATTTGAGTTAGTAATTTCTTTTTCTAACATATTAATAGCGCCTGCTTTTTTATATACTTCTGATAAATCATCAGCTATTGTTGAACTATGTTTTTTTAAATAGCTATCTTGTTTTGGTTCTCTTTTTAAATATGATAAATAAGTTCCTTTATCATTTGCTATATCAAATGTCATACCAATATTATACCATAGTATTGTTGTAGCAGTTAAACATGGACGAGGCAAACAAATAAATTCTATATATTTAGTGTCACAATAACTTATTACACTACTTAATAACCTATGACTGCTAAATTTATCTGGTTCCTCAAAATATTGGGGGAATTTATGAAGACCATAAAAATAAGCAAATTTACGTGTTTCATCTAAATCCATAATCCATATAGCACAACCGCCTACATTTTCACCATCACATTGAAAATTAAAATATACAGGTTTATAGTTTTCACTTTTTTTATCACAAGTTTTTCTCATCATAGCATAAAAAGTATGTATATTTAGAACTTTATCATTTATTTCATTTTTAGCTGGATTTGTTTCATCTACATCTAGATCTAGATTTGCTGTTTTCGTTCTCTCATTAAAATCGTCTAATGTACTATTTTCTATAATTTCAACATTAAATCTGTCTTCTCTTATAACTTCACTTCCAGGAGTGGTTCTGCTAAAATATTTTGTAAAAAAATTCATTTGTATGTATGCATTTATTATATTTATTATATTTCTCTCAAATATAATAAATTATAATTCAATTTTACTATTTTATGCCTCTTTTATCTTTATGTGATTACCATGTTTTTTCCTTTTGCTTTGTTTACTATTACCATGTTTTTTCCTTTTGCTATATTTGATCTTCTTACGTTGTTTAATCTTTCTGCTTTGTTTATTTTTAACGTTACCCTTCTTCCTACTTTGTTTATTCTTTTTACGTTGCTTATTCTTTTTTCTAGTTACTGCGTTTGCTTTTACAGGTGATACTACTAATGATGCTGATGCTGATGCTGGTGGTGGTGGTGCTGCTGATACCGATTGCGGCCATTCATACGTGTCATCATTTATGTTTATATATAACTCATCTCCTTCTTCAATTGCTATAGATCTTTCTTCATGATCGGGAATTTGTTTTCCTATATTTTGTGGTTTAAAGTCCGCATCAAATTTATTGAACTCTGCTATGGTGGCTTCTTCATGTTTAGTACAAGCATTTGCTAGTAAAGGATCGCTACTTAATTTACTAATCGGTACTTTTCCTAACCCTGTTAAAATTTCAAATAACTCATTATAATCATCCTTGTTGGTAGAGTAATAATATTTTCTTAATAATATATTATGTATTGCTTCTTCTATATCACTGTTATCAGTAGACTTAATATCCGCGGGATCAAAATTAATAACATCACTAATATCTATCATATCATATAAGAATTTAGATAAAAAATATATATTTTTATCTATGTTGTATAAATCTAGAAAATCATTAGAACTATTAGATGTAACCCCCTCCATGGATTGATCAGCAGAAACTATAGTAGCAGAAGGCGTAACTGGTGGAGCAGGAGGAGCAGGAGGAGCAGGAGGAGCAGGAGGAGCAGGAGGAGCAGCAGCAGGTGAAAGCCCCATTTCCTCGTCTTCTCGATATGGGCTATCACCTGGCGGTTGGCTATGGCTTTCACCTGGCGGTTGGCTATGGCTTTGGCTTTCACCTGGCTGTGTTTCATCAAAATCCTCCATTATTAAAGCATTATCAACATCCGCCATGTTTTTAGATGGAGAAGCATCAGATGAAGAAGTAGGATCAGTTGTAGGAGTAGTAGGAGGAGGAGTAGGAGGAGGAGTAGGAGGAGGAGTAGTATCATCAGATGTACCTGCATCACCAAATTTTAAACCGCGAGGATTGCGAGGAGAACTTCCTCTATACATTTTCGGTAATTTACTTTCATCCATACCCGCACTTTCATCCATACCCGCATTTATATTGAGGCTCGATTCCTGGACCCCAAATTTAGCTCTGATTGCTGTAACAACGGCACGTAATTTGTTATCAACCTCTTCGTTTATATCTATGATACTATCTGTTTTAATCAATATTTGTTTTGGTCGCACATGATAACCATTGGGATAAACATCGGGAGGAAATCCTTTACATAAAATAGTTTTAGCACAATTTACTATAAATGAATTTTTTTTAAGTGCTGTTACATGTTCTTCCGATCTGTATTCATTTAGGCTACCTATGATTTCTAGTTTTTTATTTATAAAATTTCGTTGATTGATTATCTTGTCTTCTTCTTGATTATTAGGTCCCCAGTTCTTCCATGGTGGATCGTCATCAGAAGGTGGATCGTCATCAGAAGATGTATCGTCATCAGAAGATGTATCGTCATCAGAAGATGAAGGAGGAAGATTAGAAGAAGAAGAAGGAGCAGACATTTGAGGCATTACTGCTAGAAGGTCAGGTGCTTGATGCATTAGTGTTGTAGGACTAGACGCCTGGAGCAACAGTAAATTACCAGCTTTATATTTTTTGGCTAATTTATTCTTTTTATTCTTCAGATTAGTGTTCTTTGTTTTTATTTCAGCTATTAATTCATCTACATTTTTAATAATTTGCTCAATTATTGTATCACTAACATTAAACGGTTCAATAGGACCGGTATAACGTGCAAACGCACTCATTGTTTCCTCAATCCATTGCGGTTTAGTCGCAGACGCAGTAGTATCGCTTTTTTTAATAAAAAAAAAATACCATTTTAAAGTTCCGGTAGTACTTCGATCTGGTTCTGATAAACCAACTCTTATAGCAGTCAAATGCGTTTTATTAGTGTTATTACTAGTTAGTATGTTAGCATACATATTCTTCAATGATTTTTTTATATGATCATAAACAGCAGCATTTGTCATGGCAATAGGAGTATAAAGCTTATAAAAAGCTTGTCCTGATACAACACCTGCTCTTGCGCCAGTATACACACAAGGTAGGCTTAATATTCTACACAATAAATATACGACACTATCAACTGTAAGCATTGCATTATCTTCTATAGGTACATCTTTGTGTAACTCGTTCTTAATATCTAGGGCGTTGGCGGCGGCATTTTCATACCTTTTTATCATAACATACGCATAATACATAAATACTTGCATAACATCACCTAGTTCTTTCATTAATAATAGCCGAAATATTTCTTTTAAACGCTCAACATTTGCAGGTGTATTTGTTTTATCCATTTTGTTCATAATAGTATTTATTTTTTTATTTTTCTCTTTATTTCCAAGTACAAAAAATGGTTTACCTTTAAAATTTCCACCCCATATAACATTACCTGAAATAGTACCAATATAATCACACCTGAAACTTACAAAAAATTCATTTTCTTTATCATCACTATTAGATGCACTCCATGTAAACCCACTTGGAAATCCAAATCTCTCACAAAATAATGTATCAAATATTACCGTTCTAATTTGTGGTGCTGGTGGTTGTGTAACTGGCACTAATGAGTGTTTAGTTGGAAAGTATCTTACACATGTCCCTTTTGAAGCAGAGTCTAATGTTGCAGCAGGTGTGCAAATTCTTTCTGCCTTATATTCATTTTCATCTGGATCTATAATACACACCGAGTGCTCGTTTGCTCCACTTTCAAAAAAAATTTCTTTTGTCTTCATTATTTTTGTTCCTTTATTTGATTGATCTGTAGATTTTTTTATAAGTCCTGGAAAATCTATGCCCTTTCCTATACTGTCTTCCATATTTTGTTCAATTTGTTTAAGATTGCCCATATAATTTTTTGGTATAACCTCTTGGTTTGATAATTTATATGCATTGGATTTAAAATTGCTATATACGGCATCATCATTTATATGTATATCACTTGCATTTCCATCCTTCATAATATCAAATATAAATCTATCTCGAAGGTCACGTTCACTAACTTTTGCGGGAATTTTTGGTAAATCAATAGGAGTACTAGTAGGACTATTACTTATAGTAGGTATATCAGTATCTCCACCACTTATAGAAAAACTATATGTAGTTGTTACCATATTTTATATATAATATAACATTATATTTAAAATGTTTTTATAGATTTAGTTTTTCCATATTTTGATTTTTCCATATTTTGATTTTTCCATATTTTGCTTTTTAGACTTTTTTGCTTTTCTAGACATTTTTGCTTTTCTAGACTTCACCTTTCTAGACATTTGTGCCTTTCTAGACTTCTTTGCTTTTCTAGACTTCTTTACTTTTCTAGACTTCTTTGCTTTTAATGTTGTTTTTATTTGTTGCTTATACTTTTTCTCTCTTAATCTTGACATAATACCGTCCGCCAGATAACCTGTAACATCTTGAGATGATCCTTGGGATTGACTTAATACTTCAGGCTGAGATTGTCCTTCATGTTGAGATGATCCTTGAGATGCTCCAAAAGGCGGCTGATATGGTTGACTATCTATCAACATACCATGATCTGATGCTGTAGGAAATGCTATAGTTTCATCGTCAAAACTTTCATCGTCAAAACTTTTATCGTGAAAACCATAATCACCATTATCATAATCACCATAAGCATTATATTCAATATAATCTTTATCATATTTATATTTTATTGCGCTATATATTTTTTCTACTGGCTTTGGTGGTTCTGGTGGTTCTGGTGGTTCTGGTGGATCTGGTGGATCTGCAGGTAAGGGTGAGAGTGATCCTACTGATCCTGTTGGATCAGTATCTGGAAAATTTTGTATTACGTTTATCATAATACAAGCTCCAGGAGGATAAGGATTACCACTAATACGATCCTTTATTTTATCATTAAAAAGTTTTTTAATAGCAATAAGTTTATTCTCAAATTTAGTGTTACTATTAATGTATTTCATTCGCGCTGGAAATAATTTACAAGGCTTCTCTTCTAAAATATACTTTTGTGCTATAGCCTCTAATATTGGTTTAGTATTATATATTGGGTCTGTTGAAAAAGTATGCATTAAATCAGATAATAAGCTTAAAATTAAACCACCATTAGTTTCAATTATGCCACTAATACTATCAAAACACTTATTTACTTCATCATAACTTGTTGAACTTATAGTAGTAGAATATAATGCTGGAGCTTCATGTGCTTTAACATAAATAGGTTTTATATCTGGTACCTTATCAGGATCTATTGCAGGAATATCCATGGGATCAAATTCATCACTATGTATTGGCTTATTTAACCATTTTTTTATATAATTATTTGCATTCACACTATACATACGTATATGAGCTATTAATGCTTCAGTTACACTCCCAGCTTCAGTTTCACTCCCACCATGAAATCTAGTAATTACATTAACATTATCAGACGTAGCCATTTCTTCGCTATACTTTAGCGCTGAATAATATACAAGTAATTCCAAACATTTTTTTGCTCTTGTTTTATTATCGGAAGTCATACCTGTTGTATTCCAAACAATGTTACTTATGTCTCTAATATAGTCATCTCGTACTTGTCTATGATATAACGCCTTTATAGTGTTTATAGTAAAATTACTATTAACTAAAGCTAAAACAGTGTCTTGCACATTTACACCTGCATTTTTTATTTTATTACATGAGTACACAAGTATAGTACAGTCTTTTGTTAATTCTGCTATATGCTTGTTTAATTTTTCTAAGACGTCGTCCGCCTCATCTTGATTTGTATATAGATGTTCTTCCTCTAATCTTAAATCAACTGATGATTTAATCCTTGATAATACAAATTGATGTTCATTAATTAGATTTTTCGTTAACACTTCATCTTCGCCATCAATATCACGTTCTCGTTCGCGATCGGTTTTGGGTTCTGCTTTTTCATCTTGCCGAAGAGCCTGAGTACTAGCTCGTGTACCAGGAGCTATATTTGGTCCTAATTTAAAATCAAAATCACTCGGTTTGCTATCTGCTAATATTTGAACTGGTATTATATTATTAGCAAAATGTTTTCTTATTAACCTACATAAATTACCCACACTTTTACCAGATTTTGATGCTAAAACCTGTAATAATATATTATTTGTAGGCGTTAAATCTGTAGGCGTTAAATCTGTTGATGGGTCTGTTGATGGGTCTGTTGATGGGTCTGTTGATGGGTCTGTTGATGGGTCTCTTGATTGTAGTATATTATGAATTAATCGTGCAAATATTGTAATCACATTACCGCCTATTGCTGTAAAAATTATATGTGCGCTATGTTGGCTAGTTCCATCACCACCGTTTAAATAATTACTATATATAGAAAATAGTACACTAACTTCTTCAGATCTACCACATAACAATAAAAAATCTAGACGTTCTTGTCTTTTGCCTGATTTATTATCTTGTGTGCCGCTTAAAATAGCTTCAAGCTCATGTATATATTTAATTAGTGGTGTACTAATACCATACATTTTAAGACCATTATTATGTTTATATCCTGCTACTGTATCACTACTTACAGCAGTTAAATCTATAAATTCTCCTTTTGGTCTCTTTGATTTATCAGTTAATGCTCTTGCAAATAAAATGTCCGCCATTTCCGCCGCCATTTCCGCCTTTGTCATCTTCTTTGCTTTTGCCTTTACTGTGTTTGCTGGCGGTGGCGGCGGTAGCATTGCCGTTGCTGTTGCTGTTGCCATCTATATATAACTATATATTTTTTATATAAAAATTGGATATATATTTTTTATATAAAAATTGAATGTAACTTACAATATAAATAATTATTTAAACATTTATATTGTTAATACTATTTAATAATGTCATATTCAAGTATTGCTAAATTTATTAATTATGTTAATAGCATTATTGTTAATGACAAAATTGTTATAACACATCATAATAGTAATGTTAAAAGTTTAATATGCAAACATAAACCTACTATAAGCATAAATGATTACATAAAACGCATTTTTAAAAGCGAAATTATTGATACACAAAATTATGATGCTATAATTTTACATACTGTAAATTTACTACACTATTTAAAAGCAAAGGGTATTTATTTAAACCATCACTCATGTCACAGAATAATTTCAACATTAATAATGTTATCAAGCAAAATTATTGACGAATACCCACATTCAAATTGGTATTGGTCGCTATTATGTGGCGTTAGCTTAGATGACATAAATAACATGGAGCGATCACTAATGCACCTATTAGACCATAATTTACATATTGTTATTTCACAAACACATGCTTTAAACATTTTTAAAAGTATATATTGAAATATACAAATATACAAATATACAAATATACAAATATACAAATATACAAATATACAAATATACAAATATACAAATATACAAATATACAAATATACAAATATACAAATATATATAAAAAAGTATATTAATAAAGTTCTTTAAGTCCTTTTCCTTAAATATAAAGTGTCAAAAATATTTTTATAAAAGGGAGAATTTTTTTGAAAAAGGACATTTATAAATGTCCTATTTTATAGTTGGCAAACACTTTATAAAAAATTTGGAAATTTGCATTTTAAAAGAGGGACCAGACCTTTATCATGTCGTTTTTTATAAAAACATGTTGAAAAAGTCCTTACGCTAAAAAAAATATTATAAAAAAATCATTTAGGCATTTTTTTTGTAAGTATTTTATACTTACAAATGACTTACAAAATCTTGCAAAAAACTGCAAATATTTTTCGTTGTGAAACTTGTGACTTTAATACGGGTAACAAATGTAATTATTTGAAACATTTGGACACTCGTAAACATAAAATACTTACACAAACACTTACACAAACTGACACAAATCTTGCAAAAGATGCCACACCACAATTCGTGTGTTTATGTGGAAAATCCTATAAACATAGGCAGAGCTTATATGCACATAAAAAAACATGTTTGAAAAAGGATGTTGCTATTAGTGAAACAGCCTTAGAACATAGTAATGTTAATGAAAATAATATTATAAACAATAGCAATAATAATTATAATAATGATAATAATAATTATAATAATGATTTTAAAGATTTAGTTTGTAAAATGATGATAGAAAATAATGAAATTAAGGCTATGCTGATTAAAGAAAATCAAGAGTTGCGGTCACAAATAAAGGAATTAATTCCAAAAGTGGGGTCAAATAGTAATATAACAAATAACAATACAAATAACAATACAAATAATAAATTCAATATACAAATATTTTTAAATGAACAATGCAAAGATGCTATTAACATAAAAGATTTTATACAATCTATAAAAATTAGTTTGGAACAACTTGAGCAAATCCAAAATAAGGGTTTAGTGGAGGGACTAGCAACAGCCATTTTGGAAAATATTGGAAGGTTAAGTTTATATGAGCGCCCAATACATTGCACAGATATTAAGAGAGAAACATTATATATTAAACATGATAACATATGGGAAAAAGATGAAACAAAACAAAATATTAAACAAGCCATCAAAGAATTATCTCATAAACCCTATAGCACATTAAAAGAATGGTTAGATAATAATCCTAACTACATGGATGATGAAAACAAGCAAAACTATTTTATACAAGCAACACGCTGTTTAGGACAAAAGTGCGACACTATTGACACTAAAGTAATCAAAAAGATCTGCTTTAATACATATATTAAAGATGGTTAGCGGGATTATCCCAAATTTTAACCATTTACTTAAACTTTGCGTATTCTTTTTAAATACTATTAATATAACATTAGTGGGATTGTTGTTATTTTTTCTCTCTTTCTACAGAAAAAAGAGAGAAAAAAAGAAAAAAGAACAAAGAACAAAGAAAAAAGAAAAAAATAAACTTATGCTTTATACTCAGAGAGACTACTTACAACACAATTAGCTCAAAACCTTCATCCACACTTGGATTTTCAAAGTGTTTTGTATACATGCTATATGCGATTTTTGGAACCTGGTTCTCTGGATCGCGCATTTTATTGCGCTTATAAGACACATCCAAAGACGTAGACACATGCACGCACACAACCTTGTAACTATGCTTCCGCGCAAACCCTATGTATTCGTAACGCTTTTTGCACGAGCTGTTTGTGGCATCAAACACGACCGACTTGCCTTCACTTACACATGCACCGGCGGCCTTAATCATCTTGGGAGAAGTTTTATACACATCACCCTGCACAAGGACAAACCGCTCATCTTCACAAATCTTTTTTGCGACACTGCTTTTGCCCGACCCTGGATAGCCAACCATAATAATCACCTGTTTGCAATCGGGCAAGTTTAGCTCCGGAATTTCCACAACGTCATCCTCATGCTTGACAGCAAAGAACTCCTCTGGACTATGGCACTTTAAGCATATGTTTTGCGCAAACACTTTATCGCTGTCCGCAAAATCCCCTTTCCGCCCAAGCGCATCACCCACAAAGAACGACGCATCTTTGTCAAACGTGTGACTACCGACCAATGCATCATACAAAACAGGGTTTGGCTTGTAGTCGCACTTTTGCCTTGCAATTACGATGAAAATGGGGATTTCCAAACTTGAGGCAACAGTTTGGATTTGTGTGACCTTCCAATCTTTCGACTGGTTTGTGAAGATCGCAATAGTGAACCCCTCGTCGTTTAGACGCTTCAGCATGT